>Ga0307430_1000154_pt1 | contig 68177 bp, 55 predicted proteins | sample SalMarWE160130MG_FD_202159 | JGI IMG/M metagenome (GOLD analysis project Ga0307430, IMG submission 202159) | Salt marsh sediment microbial communities from the Plum Island Ecosystem LTER, Massachusetts, United States - WE1603-130 | ecosystem: Environmental > Aquatic > Marine > Intertidal zone >... | reverse complement strand
TATTTCAGCACAATACTGCCTGCAGGATCGATAAGATAGGCTGTATTATAAAGAGCATCACCTCTTTTTTCTATGAGCGAGCCTGAACATAAATATTTTTGATTGGTTTTGGCCCATTCACATAAAAGATTAAGGATACGATCATCTTCATCCGCTTGTGATGTAAGTTTTTCAATTTCATAGGGATAATAAAATATTTCAGGAAGAACTATTAACTCCGCTCCTTTTCGGGCCGCTTTGTTTAGCATGTCAAACACTCTCTGTATATTTTTCTGAATATCATAGGAGGGGCTGTTTTGACATAAAGCGAGAACAAAGGATTTCATAATTTAAAAAAACTTTTCTGCTATTCTTCACAAAAAATATCAACAACTTCCTTGGCTGATTTCGAAGCATTTAATAGTCTGCAGAAGGCTTCTGAGCGAGTAATGCGAGCGATATCAGCTAAGGCTTCAATATGCGGACCGGACTGATCCGGCGGCGCCAGTATTAGAAAAAAAATTTTAGATAATGCACCGTCTATGGCATTGAACTCCACACCGGAGGGAGCCACGCCGATCGCTATTGTTAATGTTTTTACCTGATCTGTTTTGGCATGAGGAACGGCAATACCCTTTTCCAAACCGGTACTCCCCATGTCTTCTCTATTCATTACCGCTTCATAGACTTTAGCAGCATCTCCGATTTTACCGGCATCTTTCAACACCTGAATTAGTTCTTTGATCACCTCGGATTTTGCTGTTGCAACTAAGGGTACTTTTATTATGTCTTCCGCGATTAAATCAAGTAACGCCATATATATTATCCTTTCTGTGGTTTAACATGATATACAATAAAGATCCTTTTTATACAAGCCCTTCGAACATCAGCAATTTTAAATTTGTTGTTCGAACATATCCCATACTCTATCCTCATTCTTTACAATCAACACAGAGCAGGGAGCATTTCTCATTGCTCTTTCCGCTTCATTAAAAAACTCATCCCGCCGGCTGCGAATATGGGAGAGTTCACCGATAATGAGCAGATCAATCTCACGCTCGATAATTACATTTTTGATTTCCATATAAGGAGTACCGCTCCTGCTTTCGCTTGCTATTACCACACCCTTTGACCGGGCGAGATTTTTCACATGGTTCAGATAGCGCTCCGCATCAGCGTGCAGGTCACGTTGATATTCAGCCTGCTCCGTTTCAAGAAATATTCTGGCTTTCACCAGATCATTAAGCGCCCGCACGTTTACCACGTAAAGCGCGGTTAATTCCGCTCCCGTTGCTTTGCTTAAACAGATCGCGTATTGAGCTGCGGTAATGGACTGCTCCGTGCCGTCGATGTATACAAGTATTTTTTTAAGAGGACCGTCCATAATACACTCCTTACTCCTTTAGCTTTCTAATTCCTTATTTTCCAAGCGGGATTTCACCATTTTCATGAGCACAAACATATCCCTTTCGTTTTCTTCAAGCCTGCTTTGGATATAGCCTGCCGTCTGTTCCAAATCCGGGATGGCAATTTTCTCCAAGGCATTTACTTTGCGAATTGTCTTTTTCACTTCATTGGCAAGTCTGATAATGGATATCTTCAATTCAGCCAACCTCCCCATTACCTCAAGAGCTTGTTTAAAATCATTCAGTGAGCTATCAATCCAAAAACTTGTGCCTTGGGGGCTGAAATAGGGAGGAAACTCCTGAAAACTCGTATCAACTACGGGCAGGGGTACACCCATAACCCTGCGCTCGCGTAACGTTATTGTGGATTCTATATTTACGGCACTGGCCAAACTCACAACTTTCAATTTTCCCATATCCAGCACGGCGGATTCCAGAGTACGGTAGGCCTCTGAAAGCGCTTTTTCTACTTTCTCCTGAAACTCGGCCGCCTGGTCAATCAAGGTAAGCAGTTCTATTATTAAAATATTACGCTTCTGGTCGAGAAGCTCGTATCCCAATTTGGCAAACTGTAATTCCTGTTTCAGTTTTATGAGATTTGTTTTAGTCGGTGCCGCATTACGTAACGCCATGTTCTCCGCCTTTTAGTTATTGCCCATAATACTTTTGCAGTTCTTCTTCGGTTATTCTGTGCAGCTCTTCGGGCGGCAGCTTTTTTAGCGCCTCCCAGCCCAAATCAAGAGTCTGTTCTATGGTGCGTTCTTCGTTTTGTTTTTGTGAAACAAACTTACGCTCAAAATACTCACCAAATTCCAAATATTGATGATCCAGAGGTGTCAGCTCTTCTTCACCGATAACCGAGGCCAGATTGCGCACATCTTTTACATAACTGTATGCGGCAAAGAGCTGGCTGGCCAAGTGCGGATGATCCTCACGAGTCATACCCTCTCCGATACCGTCTTTCATAAGTCTGGAAAGAGAAGGAAGCCCCGCAATCGGCGGGTAGATATTGCGGCCATACATTTCGCGTTCAAACACAATCTGCCCTTCGGTAATATATCCCGTAAGATCCGGTATAGGATGAGAAATATCATCATTTGGCATGGTTAAAATGGGAAGCTGGGTAATGGTTCCCTTAAAACCTTTCAGCATACCGGAACGCTCATAGAGCTCTGCCAGATCCGAGTAAAGATACCCCGGATACCCTTTTCTGGATGGTATTTCACCTCTGATGGTGGAAATTTCTCTTAAAGATTCACAGTAATTGGCAATATCCGTCATAATTACCAGTACATGCATATCGTGGGTAAAGGCCAGATGCTCTGCCAGGGTAAGCGCTGTCCGCGGTGTGATCAGCCTTTCGATTGAGGGATCATCAGCCAGCGATAAAAACATGGCCACATTCTCCAGTACCCCCGACTCCTCAAAAGCCTGAATGAAGAATTGGGCCACATCGTGCTTTACACCCATAGCCACAAATACTACCGCGAATTCAGTGCTGGTACCCCGTATTTTAGCCTGACGGGCGATTTGAGAAGCCAGCTCATTATGGGGCAGACCATTGCCGGAAAATATCGGCAGTTTCTGACCGCGAATGAGGGTGTTCATACCGTCGATAGCGGAAATACCGGTCTGAATAAAATCACGGGGATATTCCCGTGATGTGGGATTAATAGGTTTCCCGTTTATATCCAGTTCCAGCTCTCCCACAGGAGCCGGGCCGCCGTCTATGGGCTGTCCCATTCCGTTAAATACCCTGCCCAGCATTTTTTTGGATACACCCAGCGTAAGAGGCTTTCCCCTGAACCTCACCTTTGTGTCGGGCATGGTTAATCCGGAGGTGCCTTCAAAAATCTGTGCAACTACCACATCATGCGAAGTGTCCAATACCATTCCCATTCTGGTATCACCGTCCGGTCCTATACATTCCACCAGCTCACGGTACCCTATGGGATGTGTATTGCGAATAAAAATAAGCGGGCCGTCGATTCGATGTACGCCTATGTACTCACGACCGCTTAACAGCTTTTTTTGCGCATTGTGTATTTTTTTCGCATCAGACATAAATTGACTCCATCTGATCTATAGAACGCTCCAACCTGAGCATGAGTTTATCCAAAGCACTAAGATCGTCGTTTTCCACGGTAAATTTCATTTTTACCATATCCTGCAGCACTTTCATCCTTTTCAGCTTTACCAGGGTTATGCCTCGCCTGATTGCATCCGCGCCGCGCTGCCAGTAGGTCAGAATAACCTCAAGCATTTTTACCTGCTTCTCTCCCGTAGAATAGCGGTCTATCTTATCAAACGCATTTTGCTGAAGAAACGCGTTTTTAAACATTGTGCACACTTCCAGAATAAAACGCTGACTGTCGGGCAGCGCATCCGGTCCGACCAGTTTAACTACCTGCTGCAGTCGAACCTCTTTCTGCAACAACTCCATAATCTGCGCCCGGTTTTTGGCCCAGTCGGCACCCACCCTCTCTTCCCACCAGGGGGTAATACTGTCAAGGTACTCGCTATAACTGTCCAGCCAGGAAATGGCCGGATAGTGCCGTGCATTGGCCAGCTGTCTGTCCAGTCCCCAGAAACAGCGCACAAAACGCTTGGTATGCTGGGTAACCGGTTCGGAAAAATCACCGCCCGGAGGGGAGACCGCGCCAATAATGGTCACTGAACCCTTACTTCCCGACAGGCTTTCCATAAAACCCGCTCTCTCGTAAAACTCGGCAATACGCGTGGGCAAATAGGCGGGAAAGCCTTCTTCGGCAGGCATTTCTTCCATGCGTCCCGACAACTCACGCAGGGCCTCGGCCCAGCGTGACGTGGAATCGGCCATAACCGCGACGTGGTAACCCTGGTCGCGGTAGTATTCGGCTAAGGAAACGCCCGTATAAATACTTGCTTCACGGGCGGATACCGGCATATTGGAAGTATTGGCGATTAAGAGCGTGCGCTCCATAAGACTGCGTCCCGTACGGGGATCGATGAGTCTGGGAAATTCGGTAAGCACATCCGTCATCTCATTGCCGCGTTCCCCACAGCCAATATAGACAATAATCTCAGCATCGCACCATTTGGCAATGGCATGCTGGGTCATGGTTTTACCCGTACCAAAACCACCGGGAATGGCCACCGTTCCGCCCTTGGCAATGGGAAAAAGGGTATCGATTACCCGCTGGCCGGTAATAAGGGGAATGGTCGGCGAAAGACGTTTGGCGGCCGGTCTTGATTTTCGTATGGGCCATTTGTGCATCAGAAAAAGATCCTGCCGGCCTTCTTCACATTCCATAACGGCAATAGAATCCGTAACCGTGTAATCGCCTTCAGGCACGATTGAAATGAGTTTGCCGCTTACAAACGGCGGTACAAGAATCTTATGTATAATGCCCTCGGTTTCCTGTACATTGCCCAGTACCGCCCCTCCCGTCACGTAAGAACCGGGCTCAAAAACCAGCGGGACAAAGTGCCACTTTCTGTCCCGATTTAAAGCGGGCAGCCCGACGCCCCTTTCGATAAACTGGTTTGATATTTCTCTTATCTCTTCCAGGGGACGCTGTATTCCATCATAAATCGTTCCGATTAATCCCGGCCCCAGCTCAACCGAAAGGGGCATGCCGGAACCGTAAATATTTTCGCCCGGGGTTAAACCGGTGGTATCCTCATAGACCTGGATGACTGCGTTCTGTCCTTCAAGCTTGATTACTTCACCCACCAGCCGTACTTCCCCCACACGCACCAGCTCAAGCATGAGTGCATCCGTAACTCCATGAGCAATAATGACCGGCCCGTTTACCCGCCGTACTTGTCCGATTATTCTCTCACCCTTCATGAATCCTGTTATTCCTCTCTTAAATCCTTAAATAGTTCGTCAAAAATAAGTTTTCGAATTTCGGATTGATAGCGGAGCAGCCTGGTGGGTATCTGGTTATTAAACGCCATCTTCTTGTCTATTGTATATAACACTACACCCTGAGCCACAAGAGCACCCTCCGAACCAAGACTGATTTCAACCTGTTTATGAATAAACGATTCAATCCTTTTGCATGCTTTCTCTAATACACTGTCATCAATAAGCTTCAATTCTTCTTTCGAAGCATTTATCACCGCTTTATCCGTATTCAATCCCATGGCGGCTTCAACAATCCAATTAATCAATATTTCTTTATAACCGCTTGCTTTAATTTTCTGTGTTAACTTTTCTTCCACCCTGTTTATGATATTATTAATTATCTCCCCGCGCTTTTTTAAAAGAATACGGCGTGTCTCCACGCTTATATTAGATTTATTCGCGCGCATAATTGCATCGGCCTGGGCCTGTGCCTTATTTTTTGCTTCATTCAATATCGATGCTACCTGAACCTCGGAAGCCTTGCGCCTGGCGTCGGCCTCTTTCCCGGCTTCAGCGAGAATACTTTCGGCCTCGTGTTTTGCATCCTGTTCAATGCCCATTATAAGTTCTATCTTGCTCTCTGCCTGTTCCTTCATGGAGAATATTCCTTTACAATGTAATGCCTATGGCATCATTAACCATTTTGCGTAAGGTCGGTTTTCCTTCAAGCGGTCCTTTTCTGTCCGTTATTTCCACTATCAGCGGAAATTTTTCGCTAAAGATAAATTGATCCACCTGCGGCCGGATTAATTCTGCAATACGCTCCGTAATAATAACAATCCCCACACTGCCTTCGGCCAGTGCCTCTTTAAATGCTTCCTCTGCCTGTTTTTGATTGGCAGCAATCCTGCCTTTTACCCCCACCATACCGAAACCCAGCACTGCATCTTCATCGCCGATAATAAAGTACTTCATAGAAAATTATATTCTTCCTAAAATCATAAGTGCGGTAATAAATCCGAAAACCACAAGCCCTTCGGCCAAGGCGATAAAAATTAATGCCTGCCCCGCAATTTCCGGTTTTTCGCCGATTGCGCCCATAGCAGCGGCTCCGACATGCGCTATTGCGATGCCCGCTCCTATAGCTCCGAACCCGAAGGCCACGGCTGCGGCTATCAGTCCGAACTTCATTACATCCGCTTTAACGATATCTATAGTCTGGGCTTGAGTTTTTTCCACAGCGGTTTCTTCCGCAAAAACATTGTTTGCAGTAAACAAAAAAGTTAAAGCAAAAAATATAAAGAGCATGAGCAGACTTACCGCCACACTTTTTTTGAATTGTTTTTTCGCACCTTGCATGCGCTTCCTCCTTTAATCTTGACTGGTAGAAAGAGAAACAGGTGTATATGCTTCTCCCGTACCACTAAAATATTTTGAAAAGAATTCATAATAATTTAACCTCAGCGATTGTATACCCGCGGACAGGCCCTCCAGGGCAATGACCAGTATATTGCCGAAAATGAGCACCACAAGTGAAAAAATCGGGGATTTGGTCATCTCCGCAATCTGAAAAAAAGCAACCATCAAACTGGCATGAGCGATCCCCAACCCTGCCACCCGCATAAATGAGAGGGTATTTGCCAGATAACCGCCGAACACTTCCAGCAGTCCCACAATCCACTCCATAAAAAAATCGATGAGGGTAAAGACCGTGAACTGGCTGTGATGAGTTTCACTTTTTTTAATAAAAAACGAAAGCACAGGTTTTAAAAGAAACAGGAGCATGGGAATAAAGGCAAGTAACAGCAATATGGTATCATCAGGCAATTTCCCGTTTTGAGTCATAAAATAATAACCGATATATATGCCGCCGCCATACACCCATCCGCCTAAAAGTCCTGTTTTGTCCAAAAAAAGCCTGAGCCATTTTTTTTGCCGCACCAGATTAACCCAGTTTAAGATTAAACCCACAAAGATGACACCTATACCGAAATAGAGGGTAATAAGCAGAATTCCGTAAATATCGTGGATCATATTGTTATCCGGTACATGTCCCAGTACCACGGCATGATAATTAAACCAGAGCGGGGGAAGCCACTCCATTCCGAAATAGGAGCCGAAAAGCACTCCGGCGCCAATGGCAGACACACCGCAGTAACTGATGAGTTTGAGCAGATTATAAGTGTTCCTGCTTATGTTTTTAAAAAAAATCATGCCCAAAAGGCCGATACAAAATAACACCAGCCCGTGTCCGGCATCACCGAACATAAGTCCGAACATAATAAGATATGCAACCGCTACAAAGGGAGTAGGGTCAATGGTTCCGTACTCCGGAATAGCGTAATTTTTTACCAGCATCTGAAAGGGAGCTAAAAACTTGGGGTTCTTAAGCTGTACGGGGACCTTTACTTTGATTTTTTCCTCTTTCTCAAGTTTTTCCGGATTGCTCCATTCCATATAACAGATCCCCTGAGTGGCCTTTTCAATGCCCTTTTCCAGGGCAGCGACTTTGCCTGCCGGCAGCCAGCCTGAAAAAATAACCGTGCGGCTGGTCTTGCTAAAATAAGATTGAATTTTATAATAAAGCTCATTCATCCGCAAATTGGCCCATAAGCTTTGCAGTATATTGCTTTTTTCTTTTATAAGCTTAAAAGATTCGTCATGCAGATCCTGCTGTTCTTTGCTGTAGTTTTTTAATTTACTGTCCAGATCGCTTACCACATTCTCTTTCATTCCATCCATCTCCTGGTCGATCTCCGCATCCACCCAGCCGTATTTAGCAAGCAGGGTATTTACTCTGCCGTCATCCCGCTTCATAGTAATGAGGAGAACACTGCTCTGGCCATGTTCCGTATGAAAATTAAGCACAACCGAAGGGAGCGCTTTAAACTCCGTATTAAAATCTTCGAGTCTCGTCTCAGGGATTATTCCCGTTTGAACATTGAGAAAAGAGAAATGGGAACGCGCTTTCAGACTCGACCTTATATCGCCGAAGAGTTCAATCTGACGTTTAATATCCTCAAGTTTTAATATTTCCTGCTGAACACTTTTTTGCCGGTTACGGATACCCTGAACCGCTCCTGAAAGCTTGTCGATCTCTTTTTCGCTCTGTTCAAGATCCACGGTTGAAAGCTGGCTGATGTCCAGGGCTTTTTCTTTTTCGGGCAGTATTCCGATCATGTTCAGGAAAGATTCTATACGTTTTTTAAGTTCCGCAATTCGTGTAAGCGAGATGTGCGGAGTCACGCTGCTCACTTTGTTTTTGAGCCCGGAGCTTACTTCGGTTATATTGACAAAATGCAGTACTCCGTCTGAAAGCAATTCTCTGGTAACCGCTTCCACATCTTTATCAAGCACCACAGCCGTTACATATTTCATCTTTGTTGTAAACATCATAAGCTGTCTTTAATCCGCTCCGCATCTATGCCGTATAGCTTGGCATTCAGTATTGTCATGACTTTTTTAATTTCCCATTTTTTCAATACAAAGTAGGCCAGAATTATACCGATTGTAAACGGGTTTCCCATAAGCACTCTTTGTACTTCATATTTCATAATCTCCTCCAGCAGACGTTCTATCAGGACGAGACGCGAAGGTACTTCCGCTCCCTGGACTTTTAAGAGCGGGGAGAGATTCGCATATTTCTTTTTTACAAAATCGGAAATTATATCTGTAACATCCTCCGATTTAAATGCGGCGCCAAGCATTTCCTGATTAAGGGAGTGGCCGAAGGGAATGATATATGAGAACGTGTCTTCTAATGACAGATTATAGAGGGTTTTGTAGCGGACAATCCAGTTTATATTAAGCATATCGATTTCCACACCAATAAGGCGGTTGGCTATACCGGCGTCCCCGGCCGACAACAAGCTAACCCGCTGTAACAGCTGCTTATAATAATATTTATCCAGTGCTATCTCAAGCGAAAACAGCGAGTTTTTTAATTTAATTTGTTCACTGTTTTCCAAAACCAATAATCCATACGGCGTATCATGCAATATTTCAGGGAGATTCTCTATATCCTCGGCGTTCAACAGTTGTTCCACATGTATATCGTGAATAATCTTTTCTCTGTAAATATAACTGCTTGCTTCTTCAATTCCCCGTTTTCTTACAACCCTGTCGAACCATAATCTCAGGATATTCTTAAGATTATCTATTTCATAACGCATAAGCAGCGCCTGGCAGAGGTCCGCCACATCACCCGAAACATAGCGAATAACCTCTTCAAACAGTTCTACCTCCTGCTTAAAAAGCTCAAGCTCTCCCATTTTTAAATCACCGGTTTTTTCATAAATAACATCAACCTGGGAAAAATCCGTATCCCGCAATAATTGTATGGCTTCAACAAGGCTGTGAGCGCGGATAAGTCTTTCTAAAAAATCCGCATCTAAGATTTTGCTCAATCTTGTTCGCAATTTCGCAGCAATAAAAGCGTATTTTCCCAAAGGGCCTGCCATGCTTAACTATTCCCTTTCAAATTCAGGTATAACAAGAAAATCCGCCAGTTTCTCCACAACCACATCCACTTTATCCTGATTCTGCTCCCAAAACTTCGCACTCTGTAATTCCGCATCGGCCAGAGCTCTATTATATTCTTGCAGCTTCTTTTCTTTTGTTTCTGCAATTTTGTTTTGAATTAATTCTTTTGCCTGCTCACGAGCCTGCGTGATACACTCGTTTATTTCCGTTTCTATCTGCTGTTTAATCGTATGAGCTTTCTCTTTGGCCTGTGCTACAATCTTTTCGGCCCCGGCTTCGGCTTTTAACACCTCATCTACAATGTCTTGCATTCCCGTTTTCCTTCTGGTTATTTATTTCTAGAAATAAGTATCAGAAGCTTTTTTATATACTATTGCCAGAGCCTCGTCAAGGCAAGTGAATTTATTACAGGGATACAAAATTTGAAACCACAGATTTCACTGATTATACAGATAAACAAAACAATAGCGATTTAATCGCCAAAAGTCTGTGTAATCTGTGTTCTTAATTAGTTCAGTTGCGGCCGTAGGGCGCGTTGTGTAGTATGTGTTCTTATTATATTATGTTCTATTCCGACTCTTCTTGCTCAGTTTTAATTATCTCATCTATAAGCAGATCCGGTGAAAGTGGCTGAAGACCTTCTGTAGAAGGTAATTCTCCACCGTCTTGGCTTTCTATCGCCGCACCTTCCGGCGTATAAGTTGCGGTATCTTCCACTGTATAATCTTCGGTCTGAATAAGAGGATCCGGGACCGCAGCTTCTGCTTCAAGATCGAGCGAACTCTCAATTTCTGACGATTTATTCATAAGTCCCAATACAACACATATCAGGATAAATAGAGCTGCCAAGATTGCGGTAAAACGTGTGAGCACGTTACCCGAACGTGGGCCAAACGGTGTGGTACTCCCACCTCCGAATATTCCTCCGAATCCTTCCCCACTTTCATCTTGAATAAGGACAATCAGCACCAAGACAACTGAGGTAAAGGCAAAAATAACATAAAGTATTGTGCTTAATACTTCCATAATTTACTCCGTATCTCCATTATCATATTGAATAATTGGTATAAATGTATCGCTTTCTAAAGAAGCACCTCCTACTAAGGCACCGTCAATATTAGACTTAGCCATAAGCTCTTTAATATTATTGGGTTTTACGGACCCTCCATACTGAATGGTAAGAGCATCCGCAGCTTCTTTATTATAAAGATCTGTTATCACCTTTCGAATATATACATGCATGGCATCCGCGTCTTCAGGTGTTGCGGTTTTTCCTGTTCCTATTGCCCAGACCGGCTCATAAGCAATCGTTACGGCCTTTAGTCTTTTGCTTTCAACATCCTGCAATCCTTTAACGAGCTGCTCCTCCACAACTTTTTCCGCAATACCCCTTTCGCGTTCTTCGAGCATTTCACCTACACAAAGAATCACATTCAGAGCTTTACTCAGCGCAAGCTTAACCTTCTTGTTTATGATATGATCTTTTTCTCCATATACGTGCCGCCGTTCCGAATGCCCTAGAATAACATACGATACACCTACATCTTTAAGCATATGTACGGAGATTTCACCAGTATGTGCACCATTTTCGAAAGCTGACATATTTTGGGCACCCAAAAAAAGTGCACTCCCACTGAGTACTGAGGAAACCGCATACAGAGAGGTAAAGGGGGGTGCGATCATTATTTTTTTCTGTGTATTATGCTTCACTTTTGCTACGAGTTCTTTGGCAAGCACAACCGCCTCTTCAATCGTCTTATGCATCTTCCAATTACCCGCAATAAAAGGCACTCTCATAACGTCTCCTTAAGAAATTTTGTCTGCCTACTATAGTAGAAATCTTTATTTTATGCAAGTGCAACTATACCGGGCAGCGATTTTCCCTCAAGAAATTCCAATGAAGCACCACCGCCGGTAGAGACATGATCGATTTTATCTGCTAAACCGAATTTATTTACGGCTGCAACAGAATCACCACCTCCAACCACCGTGGTACCTTGGCACTCGCTTACATATTTTGCAACTTCTAATGTACCATTGGCAAAAGCATCAAATTCAAATACACCCATGGGTCCGTTCCAGATAACATTTTTAGCCCGGGCAATTTTTTCTCTATATATATTCAGTGTTTTGGGGCCGATATCCATAGCGATTTTATTTTCCGGAATATCAATAGTATCTATGCTTTCTGCTTGCGCACTTTCCGTAAATTCATTCGCAACCAGGTGATCTATTGGTAAAAGAACTTCAACTCCCTGTGCTTTTGCTTTATTTAAAAAGTCTTTTGCCGTATCCAAGAATTCCTCTTCAAAAAGAGATTTTCCAATTGTATGACCCAGAGCCTTTAAAAAAGTATAAGCCATTCCTCCTGCAATAATAAAAGTTGAAGCTTTACTTAAGAGTGAGTCCAATACAGCAATCTTTGTCGATACTTTGGCTCCACCTATGATGGCAACAAAGGGTTTCTCAGGATGAGATAAAAGATTTCCAAAAAAAGTTACTTCTTTCTCGATAAGAAATCCGGCTACGCCGTCTATAAAGCGGGTAACTCCTTCGGTCGAGGCATGTGCTCTATGAGCGGTACCGAAGGCATCATTTACATAAATCTCGCCTAAGGAAGCCAGTTTCTTGGCAAACTCCGGGTCGTTCTTGGTTTCTTCTCCATGAAAACGTAGATTTTCCAGGAGAAGCACTTGGCCGGCACTTAAATTTTCCGCCATTTCTTCCACTTCATCTCCTACGCAATCGGGTGCCATTTTTACTTCCGTTTGCAACAACTCGCTTAACCTCTGCGCCACAGGTTTAAGGCTTAAGGCCGGACTTGCTACCCCTTTGGGCCTGCCCAAATGGCTCATGAGTATAAGCGAAGTTCCGGCCTGCTCTAAAATATATTTTATAGTGGGAAGTGCCGCTACAATCCGGGTATCGTCTGTAATACGACCCTCTTTTATAGGCACATTAAAATCAGCTCTCATTAAAACCTTTTTATTGGTTAATTGAATATCCTTTACGGTTTTAACTGTCATTGTTACTTCTCCTAGACTAATCTCTCAACAAGATCAACCACTCGGGTGGAATAACCCCATTCATTATCATACCATGAAAGTACTTTTACAAATCCCTTGCCAATTTTCATTGTAGACAGAGCATCAAAAATCGAAGAGTGTGTGTTTTTAATAACATCCGAAGAAACAATGGGATCCTCGCAGTATTGCAAGATACCTTCCATATTGCCGATGGATGCTTCTTTCATAGCTGTGTTAATCTCTTCTACAGAAGGATCCTTCTCAAGACGCACTGTAAGATCCACAAGGGAACCTGTAGGAACGGGAACACGCAGGGCCATACCGTTAAGCTTGCCGTCTAATTCCGGAATAACAAGACCAATCGCTTTGGCCGCACCAGTAGTGGTAGGAATAACAGACAGTGCTGCAGCGCGTGCACGTCGTAAATCACTATGCGGAAAATCAAGTATTCTTTGGTCATTGGTATAAGCATGGATCGTAGTCATAAGGCCTTCGATAATACCGAAATTATCGTGTAATACTTTGGAAATAGGTGCCAGACAGTTTGTAGTGCATGAAGCATTGGATACGATTTGATCTTCATCTTTTAACATCGAATCATTTACACCCAACACTATGGTTCTGTCAATTTCATCTTTAGAAGGTACAGTAAGCACTACCTTTTTTGCACCCGCTTCAATATGCCAGGCGCACTGCTCTCTTTTTCTGAACACACCTGTGGATTCTACTACAACATCTATTCCCAACTCCTTCCAAGGAAGCTGTTTTGGGTCCTTTTCTGCAGATGCATGTATTTTTTTACCATCAACTATAATATACTCATCATCATACTCAATTTTTTTTTCATAAACGCCGTAGGTAGAGTCATATTTTAACAGATGAGCAAGGGTTTTATTGTCTGTAAGATCATTTACAGCAACGATTTCAATATCATCCCTTTCAAAGGCAATTTTAAACACATGGCGACCAATTCTCCCAAATCCATTAATAGCTATTTTCATAATTTCCCCCTGTGTAATTAATTATAATAGATTGTCTTGAATATAAGAAAAACATGAGGCAGTGTCAATCCAGCATAGATTTATTTTAACGCAAAGTCGCAGAGACGCAAGGAATCTCATGAAGACGTAAGCTCTGTGCCTTTGCGCCTCTGCGTTAATATTCACTTTACAGACAGAATTACCTCAATTCCATCAGTTCCCATAACAGATCATTAGCTGCCACGGGTGCGTTTTTTTCTTCACTATCTTCCACTTTCGGTTCAAATATAACTTCATCGCCTATATTGATCAGGTCATTATACCCTTTTCTGGTAAGTTTTCCTTCAGCTATAACTTCATCTAAAGCAGTTACTGTAAAATCCCCTACTACATCGGATTCCGCATAATTAAAACCCACACGCCCGTTATGCAGGTTTACCGTCCCCTTTTTCAGGATGAGCAGTTTATCATCTTTTTTCAGGTCATGAAGACTGCCCAAATCAATAATGGCCCGATCAAACTGTCTGTTTATTATTTTTCCTCTCAAGGGGAGCATGGCATTAAGTTTCTCACCCAAAGAGAGTAATACCGACTGTACCCGATCATTTCCCGTGCGTGATATTTTAAATTTATGCAGCAACGCGCCTGTTCGCGATAGATAAAGTCCGCATTCGGCAGAGATACTCCTGTCCGTTTCATTAAAAGAGATAATAAGAAAAAAATCTGTATAACTGTTACGGGCAATGCGAAAACCTTCTTCAAACGATGAGATGTCCGCTCTTTTTGTTACATCTATTTTTTTTTCGTAAAGAAATAATATATAATCGAAAAATCGTGTGAGATCAACTCCTGCGTGAGGGTGTATTACATTATTGCGTGATTGAATATTGAATAGTGCGAATTTAAGGGGGGTGCTCTTTATTTCTCCGTACTGATCTATCTGCCATTTGTTAGAGAGAAGTTCTTTTTTTTTATATTCATATCTTTCAATATCATTAGCAATTATCCTATCGAGATCATCTTGGGGGGAACTAATATTGCTGAAATTTTTTCTAATTGCTATTAACTTATCCAGATACTTCATTGGGAAGCCCCTCAGTTTATAAATTTCTGCCATTCCATACATACCCCTTTTCGCGTTCTCTGAAGCATTATCAAGCATCTGGCAAATGCGATATTCCAAAAGCGCCATATTCAACATATACCTATCTTCAAAAAGTTTTCCCCTATGCAGTCTATCGCCTGACAGGTCCATACGCCGGGGATCCCGTTCGGGTAAAGAGGAATCGATAATTAGATTTTCCAAAGCGATGCGGGATACCTCATCATCAGGCCTCAAAGCGAGTACTTTCTTAAAATCTCTAATTGCATTATCCATATCACCGAGGCCTGAATATGCCTTGCCTAAAGTGTATCTTGCCAAATAATAAAGGGGATGACTATCCGGTACGGCAGTTAATATCTTAACCGCCCGGTTATAGTTCTTTTGTGCAATATAAATATTACCCAACAACTGGCGGGCCTGAACATACTGAGTATTAAGTGCCAATGCGGTCTCCAGATGGCGTTCGGCTTTAGCATAATTACCCCGGCTGTAGTAGTATTTACCCGTTACAAAGTGAACAAGTGCATCATTACCATGATATTTGAGTGCAAGCTCAAGATAACGTTCGGCAGCTTTATAGTTGTTTAACTGTTGATTGATAATGACTAAAGCCAGGAGAGCTTGTCTGTGAGAAGGAGAAACGCGCAACGCCTCTTCAAACTGCTTCACCGCAAAACTGGTCCTCCCGCTTGCTATATCTAATAAAGCAAGACCGGCTATAGCTTCGATATTATTGGGCTGCAGAGTTAACACCCGGTTGAACAGGCTTATTGCTTTATTTAAATCCCCCAGAACAATCCATACTCGCCCCTCCAAAGCTAACAGCTCGAGATCGTTTTTATTATATTTCTTCCCCAGTGCAATAAACCTTAGCGATTCCTGATATTCATTCAGATAAAAAAAACATTCAGCCAAACCCTTCATGGCATTGATATAGTAAGGATTTATATCTAGTGAAGCTTTATATTTTTCCACAGCAAGATAGTAGTTTTCCTGTTCCTGTGCGATTTTGCCGGCTTTATACAATTCAACTGCATTTGTACTCGATTCAGCATTTAAAAAAACTACGGGAATTAAAAAGGTGATTACCATAAAAGCTATTTTTATATTTTTTAATCCTAGAATACTATAGTTCCCTCCCATACTATGAATACTCCTTTCTCTATTAGTTTATCCCATTAATCATTTCATTTCATTATTTTCTTGTTGCTTGGGAATTACAAGCTTTATTGATACTATTTTTCTTCCTTCCATACGCTGTACAATAAAATCAATTTTATTATATGAAACTTTTTCATTTATTATAGGTATTTTGCCAAAGAGATCAAAAACAAACCCACCGAGGGTATCCGAAGCCTCTGTAGGTAAGAGCAGCTGCATTCTTTCATTCAAATCTTCCAGGTTGATCCGGGCATCACAGAGGAAGATTCCTTGTCCGATTTCAATAATATCTTCGGTTTCATTATCAAACTCATCCTGAATTTCACCTACAATCTCTTCAATTATATCCTCAAGACACACGATCCCGGAAGTTCCCCCATACTCATCTACTCCAACTGCAATATGTACTTTACGTCGTCTAAACTCTTTAAGCAGAGAATTGAGCTTTTTACTTTCCGGTACAAAGTACGGCTTGCGGATAATTTTTTCCAGATTTACCTCTTTCTTTTCCTTTGTTAATGAACGCAGTAAATCTTTGGCATAAAGAATTCCCACGATATTATCCAAGGTTTCCTGATATACGGGAAACCGCGAGTGTCCGGATTCCACAACCAGAGGAATGAGCTCCTTCAAACTACTGGTCAAAGAGATGAAAACCACATCGGTTCTGGGAACCATTACTTCTCTTACGATTGAATTCGAGAGCTCAACAATACCCCTTATCATCTCCTTTGCTTCACTATCCAATTTCTTCCAATCCGCATCTTTTTCATCATACTTTTTCTTAAATAATTTCTCTAAAAATCCTTCTTTCTTCAAAACTCCTTCTCCTTGCGCAACTGATCCAGCATGCTCTCTTGAAGAGTAATCATGGTATCTTTCGCATCTTCCTCATTATGATCCAATCCTCCCAAATGGAGTATACCATGTACAAGCACTCTCATAAGTTCTTCCTGAAACGGAATCCCGCCATGATGAGAATTATTCATTAATGTATCGACAGAAATAACAATATCTCCTGCTGCAATACTTTCTTCATTTTCATGAGCCGGAAAGCTTCGCCCCTCAAATTGAGAAAAAGAGAGCACATCCGTTGCTTTATCAATTCCACGATATTTCTTATTAAGTTTTCTTATAGTTACATCATCAGTACAGAGCAGCGAGACTTCCCAGTTATGCTTGCCGTGAAGGGTAAGTATGCGCTGACATATACTTTCCAGATTTTTTAAGGCCGGCGGCGGATGAGCATAAGAGATAGCAACATCGATCTGATTCACCTATTTACCTCTTTTAACTTTGGATACTCAATACGTTGATGAAAATATCCGGCAACTATTTGTACAAAGGTCTTTTTGATAATTTCCAAATCATTAAAAGTCAAATTACATTCGGAAAGCTCCCCTGTATTAAATTTATCAACAATAATGCCCCATACCAGCTTTTCTATTTTTGCTACCGTAGGTTTTTTTAAGGTTCTCGATGCCGCTTCAACCGAATCCGCAAGCATTACTACCGCCGCCTCCTTACTCTGCGGTTTGACGCCGGGATAAGAAAATTCACTGGGGGAGATCTTCTTATCGTTGTTATTTTCTTTCAGGGCACGATTGTAAAAATAAGTAATTATCCCTTTACCATGATGTTGAGTAATAATATCAATCACCGCCTGAGGCAGATTGAGTTCTTTGGCTTTTTCCACTCCTAATTTTACATGTGATTTAATAACCGCTACAGATAAACTGGGTTTCAACTCATCGTGTATATTGTAAGAGTTCTGGTTTTCAATAAAATATTCCGGCTGGTCGAGCTTGCCGATATCATGATAATAAGCCGCTACCCGAGCAAGGAGTGCGTTGGCACCAATTTCCTCACAAGCCGATTCAGCAAGATTGGCCATATTGATTGAATGGTTATACGTGCCCGGTGCTAATACCAGCATACGCTTAAAGATAGGGAGATTAATATCGGAAAGTTCCATTAAGCGAAACCTGGTTGGAGTATTGAGTCTGTGCTCTAAAATAGGTAAAAATCCCAAGCTTAATATACCGCACAGAAAACCATTGCCCGAGGCCCAGGCCATTCTTACTAAAATATCTATAATCACCAGGTTATTTAAAAAACCGAAAGTAGCAATAATAATACTGTTAATAATAGAAAGATAAATGCCTGCTTTTACTAAATCAATTCTTTCTTTTGTTCTTGTAGCTACCGCTATTCCTCCGATTGCGGAAAAAAAGGCAAAAGCGAAGGTCGCAATATCAGATCCAATAAGGAAAAGGGTAAGAGAAAGAAAAAGTGAATAAATCACACTTACCTCTGCAGAGATTACCACAGTAATTAAAATAGCAATAACAGCCGTTGGTAAAATTAATGAAAAGGGATACCACTTATCATCGGGAAAGACATTCAACAGACTTACACTTAATACAAGATAGATCATCCCCAGAATGACAAGGAGTAAGATCTCCTGTGACCTTAATATCCTCCTGGTAATAGATTTATTCAACAGGAAAATTGTAAATGCAAAAATAATAATAAAAAAGAAAACAGTTCCCACGATGGAATTCACATTTACTTTAACCGCATGCTGCCAATAAGCCTTTATTTTTGAATATATATCCTTTGTGATGGGTTTTCCTTTTTCCACGATTATTGCATCTATTGAATCTGCTTTAAGCCATTTTTCTACCGATTTTACTTTCTCGCCTGCTGCTTTACGATCGAGTTCGGTTTGGTTTTTATCAAAAAACCCATTTACCTTTGCAAAATGAGAAACCAAAGAAATTATTACCTGTTTTGCGATAGGGTCGTCATATGATACTGTGTGTAATTTTTCTTCCACCCATAGAGGAAGATCCTGCACCCGAATTACATTATTTATTTCGATCAATTCTAAAACCGGCTTGTTGTCTGCCTGCTTTAGAAATTTAATATTGGTAATCTCCGCTAAATTAACCTCAATACCCGTGAAATCGATGATTGCGGTCTGTAAGGCCTCTCGTAATAATTCTTTTGTATTTTCCAGTATTAACTCCGCATAAGGAGATGTATCTAAATAGTCGATTATTTTATCATCTAACTGTTCCAGCCCTAAAGCCTCGATTGAGAATTGTTTTCCTTCGGTATCGGTTATATTTTTTCCCAATATTAACTGCTCGAAATTCATAAATTTATTAATACTTGCAGCAGCAACTTCATCACTAATGCGGAAAACCAATGGCTCACTGGCTGCCGCTTTCTCTCTCTCTTTTTCCGTTGCTTCTTCATCCGTCCACAAAATATCACGATCTAACACAAAATTCACAGGAGCAGGCTCATAGAGTTTAAAATCTCCGATATCATAGCGTAGAAAAAGATTACCGGATTGAGTAGCAAAGATAATAATGAGATTGGCAATAATAAAAGAAACTCCCACGATCAAATAGCTATATTTCAAGTTTCTCTTAGCCGGCAGGATTCTTTTAAAAAAACTTTCGGAGATTTTATTGTTTCGCATCATCTTTTTCATATGCTTTTACAATTTTCCGTACCAGAGGATGTCGCACTACATCCAATTCTTTAAAAAACTGAAAATGTATTTCTTTTATATGTTTCATTATCGAAATTGCGTGCAGTAAACCCGATCCTTTTTTAGCAGGTAAATCGATTTGCGTGATATCTCCGGTTATTATGGTTTTTGTTCCTTCTCCAATACGAGTGAGGAACATCTTCATCTGTTCCTGAGTTGTGTTTTGCGCTTCATCCAGCATAACTACACATTTGGAAAGCGTTCTTCCCCGCATATAAGCTAATGGTGCTATTTCTATAATTCCATTCTCCTCCAGTTTCTTAATATGTTCCAGCGATATCATACTTTCCATTGCATCATAAATCGGCCTTAAGTAAGGATTTATTTTCTGCGCAAGATCTCCGGGCAAAAAACCTAGACTTTCTCCAGCCTCTACAACCGGCCGTGTAATGACAAGTTTTTTAAAGCTGCGGGTTAATACATATTTCAAAGCCAGGGCTACTGCCAGATATGTTTTTCCCGTGCCTGCAGGACCTATGGCAAATATCATCTCGTATTTATTAATAGCATCGATATAGAGTGCCTGGTTAAATGTTTTGGGAAACACCTTCCGGGTTGAATGAGGGATAACAATATGCGTATCTCTTAAAAAAGATGCTTTCTCATGTTTGCCTTTATCGAGAGAATGATGAATTGCCTTAATTAAATCCGCACCCGGCACCTGGCCCGATTTTACATAATCTTCCAATTGATCAATAATACTCTTTAATATTAATTTTTTATTCTCATCATCAGTATCTAAAAAAACTTCATTTCCTTTAATAAAAACTCTCACTCCCAAGAGTTCTTCAATAAGTGTAAGATTTTTATCATTTTCCCCTAATAATTCATGCAGTTTATCAACATTTTCGAGTACTAATGCGGGATTTCTACTCAGGGTTTTCTCCTTATATCACTATTCTACAAAGATCCCCTACCCAAAGTCAAGCACAGCGATTCTCATTTTGTACAATGTATGCTTAATAAAGTATAAAAAATTACGATAAATTGCTAATATAATCGTAAAAAATGAGAATTACTGAGTCAAGCATAGACAGTAATTTAAAAATTGCTGGATACTAGAATGTCATACCTTCATCTTTATTATATTTTACTTCGGTATTGATTTCCGGAATAGGATACCACCTAATTTTAAATGAAATCACCGGCAGCCATTCATATTTTGTGGTACCGTCTGTCTGCAGCTCCTGTTGGAATGTACCATCAAAACTAAAGGAGAGATCCCAATCACCGAGGTGATGTGTTATAGTAATACCCACATCTTTTAGTTTGAAGAACGACCGGTAACGGGCTTCCTCATCCCAAAAACAGAAGGAATACCACAAATCTTCCAGAGGATTTACCCATCCGATATCTACTACAGCTCCGTAATCATCAGAAATCGCCTGGCTTACTGCTTCGGGAAAACCGGGAATATAGCGATACACATTATCGTTTATAGTAGTCGTTTTCAGGGTAATATTTAAAAATTCGTGGATGTAAAAGATAAACTGAAAAGTAAAAGTAAGATTACTGGCTACATACTGTTGAAGATCTACATTCAAAGACGATGTTACTTTAGTTTCAAGTTTAATCCTGTTTTTCCAGAAATAGAGTGATCCCGTATTATAATCTATGTTAAAGCTTAGTTTGTGCGGCAAAAACTCCTTATTGGCGGAAAGCTGTCTGCCCAGAGGATTAACAGGATTCATATATTTGGCAATATAGTCAGCAGTAAAAAACCATAGCCGAAGAGTGGATTGACTTCTTTCTATAGTATCTTCTTCAAAATTCAAATCAAAAATTTGAGTAGCCAGATACATGGATTTTTCATTATATATATAAGGCAGCAAGCTTACCGTAGTTTTAAGATCTTTAAATTCTTCAGCTTCAATATCATAACGCAAGATGCTTTTAAACATGAAATAATCTTTTAAAATTATTTCTTCGGTAACGCTTAGAGGTTGAAAATACCAAAGACTGTCGGCAGCACTCTGATCGTATTCACAGATTATTATTGTATGAAAAATCCAAAGGTAAAAATTGAGTTCGGACTCGATACTGCCTAATGTAGGCGGCATATCATAGGTTAATCTTAAAAAATTGGATTGATCAAAAGGCTTATACACAAAGGTGGCTGAAACCTCATGCTGTGATACCTTCTGCTTATTCCAGATAAAAATATTGTTCTCATAAAGCGGTGTGTTATTATCCATCTCATCAAATTCATATTTATAGATATCCCAAAACAGCTTGTAGGTTATGTTGCTCTGGCTAAAAAGATCATTTCTGATAAAAGGTTTGTACGTTAACGTGGTCTCTTTAGTGGTGGTGAAATTCGTATATTGATATGCTGATTGCAGCAAGGGGCCCCATTCAGCCGGAGCCAGGGTATCTGATTCGTTAAAAAGGTTTTTATAGCGTTCGGTTAATTTAAACCTTACATTCAAACCCAACAGATTATCCCATATTCCCATGTTATAGGTAAACCAATAGTCGCCATCCAATTTTATACTGTTGTATTTGGTTTCATAATCTATATCATTTATTGAAACCGGTGACTCAGTAGAAGTCTGGCTGCCGACAAAGGGGTATTCCATAGTGATATTCTGATTAAATGAATATGTTAGTGAAGAGTTGAATAGTTCATATGTATGTTTCAGCGGAAAATCAGGCTGTTGCTCAGGAATTCTTAAGCGTATCCCCGTACTGCCGGAGGAATCCTCTGTTGCTATTTCAAGCAGACTGGAAAAGGGCGCTTTTATCCCCAGACCCGGTTCTGCGCCGGTCTTGGCCTGCTCTGCTGCGCTTATGGCTTCAACATCTTTTATGGTAAAAAGAGTTCCGCCTAATCTCAGCGTTGAATTGGGAAAAACAACTCGCTTTGGATAATAAAACATACGATTCGGATCGGAGGCCGTAGGGTTTAAACTATAATTCGGAGTATACTTGCTTTCCCACTCAAAGAGGAAATTAAAGGTTTTTAATTCCAAAGTAGTAAGATATGGTGTGGAAAAAAGATCACTAAATCTTATATTACTGTCCAGTGTCCATGAAATATTCTTTCGTTCCAATGCGTTCAGATCTTGTGACTGTACTTCCAGACCTGATCTTTTTTTGATTTCAATCCCGAACACCTCTTCCCAATCAATATCTTCAGAACGGTCGTAAAAATCCGTGGCAAAAAATGGATCCGAATATATTTCGAAATTTCCGGAGAATTTTTTAATAATCCCGTAAGCCAATTCGAATTGCGTATCCAATCCATAACGGAACGGAAGTTCGATTCCAAAAAAATAACCGCTGTTCCAGTACTCTTCACCATTATAAAATGGCGTATACCCTACCGATTCAAGAAAAATACTTCGGCTTACCCCCACCCCACCTCTCACTTCAATGACAGGTTCTACATCTAAAAACACACCTATAAATCCCCCCAAACGGCTATACATGTCTACATACAACTTTAATGTTTTTACAGCGCTCAATATAGTTGATTCCGTGTCTGTTTGCTCCCCGCTTTTTTTTGTGGCAACTTGTTTTTCATGTAAAAATAAACCGCGCCACTCTATCTCATACTGCTTAATCTTTTCTTTTTCTTCTTCTTCAAACTCTAAAAATGAAAATACACTGGGCTTTTTCTCTTTGCGGCCGATAAAATAAGTTGTAGTTTGCATATAATAACCTTCCCGGTCGCGATATCCTACTACCGGATGAAAAAACAGTTCATCACCTGCAAGAAAAAAGAAGGGTACATACAGCATGGGAATTCTTCCTACATAGAGCACGGCATCCTGTGCCGCCCATTCTCCGGGTGCAAATACCCAGATCTTACTGGCCGTTATTTTATAATTGGGATCTTCGACATCTTTACTGGAAGTAATCATAGCATTTTCTAAAATTATAGTTTCATTTTCCAAATGAGAAATGGTATCTCCCTTATAAAAAAAGAGTATTTTATCACCTGTTGGTAATCCGTCTTTTTTAATTTCTTTCTCTTTTTCGCCTGTGGCCTTATAAAGTACACCTCCCCAATCCTTCACGTTAAAGATAAAATTCTCTCCCTTAAAAATCTCTTCCTTATTGTCTTTTTTTCTTATATATTCGATATTACCCTCTGCTGAAATGATATTAAGCGCTTGATTAAATAAAATTCTTTCGGCTTTTAAAGTATGAATCGTATCATCATCTTTATTAGTAATTATCAACACAACCTGTCCCTGAAGCAGAATATAGTTCTCATCCACTTCTTCTATCGAAAAATACTCCGAGGATTCAGCTGATTGAATTTCTATTCTGCGTCCGGAAGCCTGAGCTCCTTCTTTTGTTACGGAAATATCAAAATAATTACACAATCTGTTCTGTAGATCCTGTCTGCTGCCGGAATCTGAGAGCCCAAGAGTCTTACACCAGGCAACCAGCTCAAAGTAATTTGCAGTATCAATATCCAAACCCATGGTTTCTTTGATTAAGGTCTCTCGGTCCTTCTTTTCTTTTGTCTCCTCCTCGCTAGCCGCCGGAGCAGAGGAGGTATCACTATTCTGGGCAAAGACAAGCGATTGGGAAATTAACATTAACAGAAATGCTATACTAATTTTTTTCATAAAATATTCTGTATACAATCATTGGTGTAATTTTTATTATTATTACAAAAATTACACCAATGATTGTATACATTTAAAGGTACTCTTTCAAATACCTCCCCGTATAAGAATCCTGACAAAGAGCAATCTCTTCCGGTGTACCGGTACAAATTACCTCGCCGCCTTTATCGCCACCCTCGGGTCCTAAATCAATAATATAATCCGCCTGTTTTATTACATCCATATTATGCTCAATTAAAACAACCGTATTCCCCTGATCAACTAGCAGATGCAGTACCTCCATTAATTTTTTTACATCAGCGAAATGAAGACCTGTCGTGGGTTCATCCAGAAGATAAAAGGTATTTCCCGTACTCCTTTTGGAAAGCTCCAATGACAGCTTGATCCGCTGTGCTTCACCGCCCGAAAGCGTCAATGCCGACTGCCCAAGCCGGATATATCCAAGCCCTACCGCCTTAAGGGTTTTTAATTTTCGTTCCACAGCAGGAATCTTTTTGAAAAAATCATAAGCTTCATCTACAGTAAGTTCAAGTATCTCATAAATATTTTTACCCTTATAGCGTATTTCCAGTGTTTCACGATTATAGCGCTTTCCCTTACACACATCGCAGGTAATAAATACATCCGGTAAAAAATGCATTTCAATACGAATTGTACCATCCCCTCTACAGTTTTCACAGCGTCCTCCTTTTACATTGAAAGAAAACCTGCCTGTCCTGTATCCCCGAGCACGCGACTCCGGCAATTTAGCCATTAAATCACGGATAGGAGTAAAAAGGCCTACATAGGTAGCAGGATTTGAGCGCGGAGTTCTCCCGATCGGGCTCTGATCTATGTTAACGACTTTATCTATGTTTTCCACGCCTTGAATTGTATTATAAGCACCTTCGGCATAATGTGTTCTTCTGACCCGATTGGCAAGTATCGGGTAAAGCAGATCGGAAAGCAGAGTAGACTTCCCGGAACCCGAAACTCCTGTAATCACGGTAAGTACTCCTAAGGGAAATTTTGCATCTATTTTTTTTAAATTATGCTCAGTTGCACCTAAAATAATAATGGATCTTTCACTCTGCTCTCTGCGTTCTTTTCTCTTTTCAATACTTAATTTTCCGGACAAATATTTACCTGTTAGTGAACGCTTATTGGAGAGAATATCCTGCAGGCTCCCCTCGGCTACAACTTGACCTCCATGTACTCCGGCACCTGGTCCCAAATCAACAATATAATCGGCGGTCCTTAGAGTCTGTTCATCGTGCTCTACCACTATAAGTGTATTGCCGATATCTCTCAGATGTTTGAGTGTATTTATCAACCTGGTATTATCACGCTGATGCAGACCTATGGTAGGTTCATCTAGGATGTAAAGCACGCCTACTAACGAAGAGCCTATTTGTGTAGCAAGACGAATACGCTGCGCTTCACCGCCCGAAAGCGAAGCTGCGCGTCTTTCCAGAGTTAAGTATTCCAAACCCACATTCTGCATAAACTGAAGGCGGGAGCGTATTTCTTTTAAAACTTGAGCTGCAATTTTCATCTGTGTATCCGAAAGGCTTAATCCTTCAAAAAACTCATATGCCTCTTTTACAGAAAGCTGGGAAATCTCAAAGATATTCTTTTTATCCACTTTGACAGCTAAGCTTTCGGGCCTGAGCCTTTTCCCCTTACATGCCGTACACTCTTTCTGCCGCATGTAACCTTCCAGCCACTCTTTAATATAATCGGATTTGGTTTCTAAATAGCGGCGCTTTAAATCGGGAAGCACACCGCGAAAGTTTGTAGAATATTCCCATTTTCCTCTGCGATCTTTATTCGTATAGGTAAAATCTATTATCTCATCCGTGCCATAGAGGATGGCATGAAATATAGGTTTGGGCAAGGTATTAAAAGCCGTATCCAGGCTAAATTTATAATGTGCGGCAATTGACTTAAATATACTTTGATACCAGTTTGCATCCGGATTATAAGGAGCAATAGCACCTTCATTAAAGGACAAATTCGGATCCGGGATAACCAGATCAGGATCAAACTCTAAAGTAATACCTAGACCTGAACAATCGGGACATGCTCCATAGGGATTATTAAAAGAAAAAAGCCGCGGCTGCAGTTCAGGAATACTCACACCGCATTGGGCACAGGCGTGCATCTGTGAAAAAAAATCCTCTCCCTCTTTACCGTCAATATCTCTTAATACGATAAGCTTGCCTGAAGCAAGTTCTAAAGCAGTTTCCACAGATTCGGCTAAGCGCTGTCTGTTTTCCGCATGTACCACAAGTCGATCAACAACAATCTCAATAGTATTTTTTTTATTTTTATCTAATCTAATATCTTCCTCTAACGATCGCATTGTGCTGTTTATACGAACACGGGCAAAACCGGAACGCCGTGCGTCATTGATCAGTTTCTGATGCTCGCCTTTTCTTCCTTTAATAAGAGGCGCTAAAATTATGATTTTTGCTCCTTCAGGATAGGAAAGGATTGTATCCAGTATTTGATCTAATGATTGTTCTTTAATAATCTTACCACATTGCGGGCAATGGGGTATGCCGATACGGGCAAAGAACAGCCGCAGGTAATCATAAATCTCCGTAACCGTACCCACGGTTGAACGAGGATTTTTATGAGTAGTCTTTTGTTCTATTGAAATGGCCGGTGAGAGGCCCTCGATATAATCCAGATCTGGTTTATTCAAGCGTCCTAAAAACTGTCGTGCATATGCCGAGAGAGACTCGACATAACGTCTTTGCCCTTCGGCAAAAATGGTATCAAAAGCCAAAGACGATTTTCCGGAACCGCTGATTCCGGAAACGACAATTAATGTATCACGGGGTAACACAAGATCAATATTTTTTAGATTATGCTCACGAGCTCCCTTAATTATTATATTCTTCAATTACCATAACCTTTCTTCACTTATATTCATTGGCGTAATTTTTGTTACTGTTACAAAAATTATGCCAATAATAAATTGCGGTTTTCCGCAATGTGTAGTTAAAAAAATACCGAAAATAGACTAAGCATGCAAGGGGCTATAATTCTCATTTTGTATATTTTAAGAATCTTTGACATAGATTAACACTGATTTACTCAGATTTATATCTTCCTTTTAAAATCTGTGATAATCTGGGTTAATCCGCGTCAAAATTTAGAACAATTAGACAATTCACCATATTGCCTTTGTCAATTGTTTTCTATATAATGCAAAATAATATAAATTATATTTTAATGAAATCGTGAAACAAAGAAAAGCACAGCTGACACGTAAAACCAAAGAGACTCATGTTACTGTAGAAATCAACCTCGACAAACCCGATGTTATTGATATTGATACGGGTGTTCCTTTTTTTAATCATCTGCTGCATTCCATGGCCTTTCACGGGAAATTCAGTCTCACAGTAAAAGCAAAAGGAGATATCGATGTCGATGCACATCATGTTGTTGAAGATATAGGCCTGGTATTAGGCGAAATCCTTTCCGGTTTGGTGTTCGATTCCGGAGCTGTAATGCGATTTGGGCATGCGGTTATTCCTATGGATGAAGCTCTTTCTGAGGCTGCAATTGATATATGCGGCCGTCCGACCTGTGTATATAATGCCTGCTTCCCGCAAGCCACTGCAGGCTCCTTCGATTTACCCCTCTTAAGAGAATTTTTCTTCGCATTGGCAAATAGAGCAAAAATCAGTATCCATGTGAATACTCGAACCGGTAAAAACAGTCATCATATGGCAGAATCTCTCTTTAAAGCTCTGGGAAAAGCATTAAGCCAGGCATATACATACAATGATAAAACAACAAACATATCCACAAAAGGTACGATATCCTAAAAGTTTTGTTAAAAGAGCTTCTTGCAAAAATAACATTTTTGCAAGAAGCTCCTAAAATGGAAATTGCTAAATCATTATGTTATAAAGAATAAGCATTTTACTAACTTAATATATTTTGAGTTTTGCAATTTCCTCAAAAAGTAAATAAGTACTCCAATTGCGGTAAATCGCAATTTAGCATTGGCATAATTTTTGTAAAAAAAGCAAGAACTATGCCAATGATAGTATATCTAAAAAGCAATTGATTTAGGAGAAATAATTATTTATTATTTAATATAGGTTTAATGATTTTAGGAATGAAAAATAAGGAACTATTAAAAAAATTGCCAAAAACCGGGTTTTTAAAACTTACGACAGAAAAAGTAGAACTGTCAGAAGAAAAAAGAATTGCCCTGATCAGAAAGGGAAATGATTATTTTAATCAGGGGAAATATGATATCTCAAAAAAGATTTTTCTTACGGCTCATTATCCTGATGGTTTGGTACGACTGGGGGATTACTATTTAAAAGAAAAAAAGCCCTTAGAAGCATTTAGAATGTATTGGCTGGCTAAGTATCCAAAGCAGGTTGATAGAATGATAGAAAAAATGGCTGCGATTTTAAAAAAATGGATTAAAGAAGAGAGGTGAAAAATGGAAAATAATAAAGTCCTGAATAATGAAGTATCTGACGATAACGACGGAACGTTACAGAATGAAACTGCAAACCTTATATCGGAATTATCAAAAAAAGGCTATAACTACCTTAAAGAGGAATTGCTTAATGAAGCAGAAGAAAACTTTTACAAGATATTAGAATACGAACCGGAAAACAACTACGCCCTGGTTGGGATTGGTGATGTAGAGAGAAAAAGAGGTCAGTATAAAAAGGCGATAGAATATTATAAAAAATGCCTGCAATTTCATGATGGAAATAATTATGCCCTATTTGGGCTTGCCGATTGTTATAAAGCACTCCAGGAATACGGGAAAGCAATAGAGATATGGGAAAAGTATCTTATTCACGATGAAAACAACATCACGGTACTCACCAGAGTTGCAGATGCCTACCGAAAAGTAAAAAACTTTAAAAAATCAAAAGAGGTATATCTCATGGTCCTGGAAAAAGAAGCGGATAACGCTTACGCATTGATAGGCCTTGGGCATCTTCATTACGATTTTAAAGAATATGAAGCAGCTTCAAAGTATTGGGAAAAAATGATGCTTATCCACGGAGATAATATTGATATCCGCGTGCTGACCTCAATAGGCAACTGTCATAGAAAACTCAAAACATTTGAAAAAGGCATACATTATTTTGAGCAGGCGTTGAAATCCGAACCAAAGAATTTCTACGCGCTTTTCGGTATGGCCGATTGTTTTAGAGGTTTAAACAATCATGAAAAATCACTGGAGTATTGGCTTTATATTCTTGAAACCGATCCGGATAATAAGGTAATACTTACCAGAGCCGGAGACGCCCTTAGAAATCTCGAACAACTGGATAAAGCCGAAGAATACTATAAACGGGCCTTGAATATTGAGTTTGACACCTATGCGGTATTAGGTCTTGCTTTGATTAACAAACAGAAAGAAAATTATCTGGAAGCCCTTGAATCTCTGACAGGCCTTTTGGTGAATGAGTCAAAAAATCCAAGACTGTACTTCGAAATAGCCGAGTGCTATATCGAATTGGGAAATAAAGAAAAAGCCGTCGAGATCCTCAGCCGTTTTGTCAGAACCGGTCAGCGCAACACACGAATCCTTGAACTACTTGAAAAACTCAAAGCGGAATAACCTTTTTCCTTTTTTTACGTATCAATAAGAACAGCCCTGATACGCCTTATCCCGGCAGAGGATGATTGCTCCTTGGTAATTTTAAATCCTCCCAACAACCCCGTATGTTCCACATGAGGGCCTCCGCATACTTCTTTGGAAAAATTGCCGGCAGAGTATACTTTGACATTTTTTTCATATTTCTCACCAAACAGAGCTATAGCACCGCTTTTTAAGGCATCCTCTAAGGGCATCATCTCCATACTGACCGGCAGATCTTTATTTATTTGCTCATTGACTAGCTCTTCGACCTTATCAATCTGTTCTGCAGTCATTTTTTCAGGATGTGAAAAGTCAAAACGAAGCCGCTCATTGGTAATATTACTGCCCTTTTGTTTTACATGATCACCCAAAACAAGGAGTAATGCTTTGTGCAAGAGATGAGTAGCAGTATGCAGTTTTTTGGTCATTTCCGTATGATCAGCAAGACCGCCTTTGAATGTCTTATCAGCACCCTGTTTTGATAACTCCTGATGCTTTTCAAAAGCAGCTTTAAAAGCTTCCCGATCCACAGACATACCATGTTCGGAAGCTAATTCTTCGGTGATCTCCAAAGGAAATCCGTAGGTATCGTAAAGCCTGAAGGCAACACGTCCCGGGATGATTTTCTGCGGATTTTTTAAGAGATTGGACAGCAGCTTTTCAAACTCATGCTCGCCCTTCTGCAGAGTTTGTAAAAATCTTTCTTCTTCAAGATCTATTTCAGACAAAATACTTTTTTTATTATTTACTAATTCAGGATACTGATCCCGGAATACATCTATCACCTGCTCGCAGGCTGTGTGCAGAAACTTGTTCTGCAAAGCCAGTTTGCGACCATGGCGAATTGCCCGTCGCAAAAGACGTCTTAAAATATAACCTTGTCCTAAATTCGAAGGTGTAACACCGCTTTCATCTCCTAAAATAAATGTGGAAGCCCGAACATGATCGGCAATAATGCGTAAAGAATGATCCACAGCATCATCTTGCCCGTATAACTTTCCCGAAATCTCTTCCAGTACCTTGACAATTGGAAAAAACAGTTCTGTTTCATACACACTTTTTTTATGCTGCAGCATAGCGATGGTACGCTCTACACCCATTCCCGTATCCACTGTTTTACGCTCTAAAAGTTCATAGCTGCCGTCCGCTTTTTTATTATACTGTATAAATACATCATTCCAGATTTCGAAATATTTTCCACAGCCGCATCCCGGTCTGCAATCTTTAGAGCATGTAGCTTTACCGGTATCTATAAACATTTCCGTATCCGGTCCGCAAGGGCCGGTCATTCCCGCCGGTCCCCACCAGTTATCCGAACGCGTTAAAAAGAAAATACGCTCCGCAGGGATTCCCAAAGACATCCAAATTCCGGCGGATTCCTCATCCGGCGGAACCAGCTCGTCACCGGCAAAAACCGTTACATAAAGGTTCTCCGCTGAAAACCCCAGCCACTTCTCCCCGGTAAGAAATTCAAAGCTGTATTCTATTGCCTCTTTTTTAAAGTAGTCCCCTAACGACCAGTTTCCGAGCATCTCAAAAAAAGTAAGATGGCTCATATCTCCCACCGCATCAATATCTCCTGTGCGAATACATTTCTGGTAATTCACCAAGCGCCCGCCGGCCGGGTGTGATTCCCCGAGTATATACGGTACCAAAGGATGCATTCCGGCAGTTGTAAAAAGCACTGTGGGATCGTTTTCAGGTATGAGTGATTTTCCCGAAATCTGCACATGATTTTTGGCGATGAAAAAATTTATATATTTATCTTTGAGTTCTTTGCCTGTCATAGTTTATGCATACTATGCTGTGAAGCTTTGAATGTCAATAATAGAATTGCTAAATTACTGATCTCCTGTATCTTCATGAATACTGCGCAGAAGCTCTGTTTTCTCATCAAGATCCTTTTTTATTACAAGCATATCATCCTTCATCTGTTCCAGCTCTCCTTCAAGCTTGGTCTTTTCATCCTTTAATTTCGTTATCTGTATCTTGAGCTCGGATTCATCCGCAGCGATTTCTTTTATTCTCTTATTTAAGTCTTCTATCTTAGATTTAAATCTATCTTTTTCAAGCTCTGTTACCTGCAATTTTTTCTCGAGCAGCTCAATGTTATCTTCCAATTCATCCGCTAGTGCTTTCATATCGATAGTGATCTTTACATCAGAAAGACCGGTAAGAGGTTCAGCTAATTCCATTTTAATTCGGTATTCGCTGTCAGCACCCTTTTCTACCGGGATATTCACCTGTTTTTCCTGATATCCGTTGCGTCTTAAAACAAACGAAAGCTCTTCACCAGCTGTAAACAGACCGGCATACACTCCGTATCCGACACGTTCCCCGACCAGATAAATCTCCGTATCGAGCGGATCTACTACCAATGCTATTTTTACAAGGTCGATTATATATTTTTCTTTCAAAGGCAGTAATTTAAGCTTTTCTATTAATTCCAGCTGGCTCTTATTTAATTCCGATAAGGCTTTCGATTCTCCCAAAGTTCCGCTCTGATCCTCAATTTCTATCTCCTGCTTCTCGCCCACTAATAACTGCTCCTCTCCACTGTCCAAAGCAATGAGTGCGACACTTCCCTCATGCACAGCCAGCAGGGTTTTACCTTCTGCCTTTCTTAAAAGGAATTTGGTTCCCCGCACACCAAAAGCCATATGATCGGATTTCACCCGGAATTTCGTATTTCCGGTAATCTTTTCAACCCGACATAACAGAGTCCCCAATTTTAAATCTAATTCAATATCTCTTCCGGAATCGGAATGATACACCTCATTCAATTGCAAGAGGGTGTTCGCCTGAATGGATATAATAGAATTATCACCAAACTGCACCTCACAGTAAGAATCGGCAAACACTTTTACATAATCATCGGCTTCAATATAATCACCGATTTCAACGATTTTCCATTCATTATTCCTGTAAATATACACTTCACCTGAAAAGTATGTTACCAGCGCTTGGTCGGAAGACGGGGCTTTTAAAGCGGTTAAAGCAACAACCTCACGCTCAGAGTCGGGAACCATGACGAACAATACAGTAAGGAGTACAGCAATCCCCAAAAGAGTTAATATTCCAAGAATAATTATAATTTTTTCACTTGTTTTCATACTTTTTCCTTCCCTTTTTCGTACAATTATACAATATCACACTCGGTTTCGAAATTCTATATAATCTTAATTCTATGCTTGAAGAACCCCCGCTTCGGTATGCCCAGTTTATCTGCTTCACATAAATTGTGCAGCGCTTCATTGATATCATCCTTTTCCCACTCAGCTAAAATGCCGAAACCGCGAAAACGCGAATAGTGTTTTTGCCGGAACTCATAGTTAGACTCCCCTTTGAGCACCTGAATGCTCTGTCTCAAGCTAAACCGTCGATTCCAGTGTTTAAAAAAGGCTAAAATACTCTTTTCCCCTTCGGGCTCCTTTATCACATCTTTGCTGCAGACATCACAACCACCGCAGTATTCCGCATCATATCCGAGAAGTTTTAACAATGCCTGCCTGCGGCAGATTTGTTTTAAACAAACATTATACAACAAACGAATAAAACGCTGTCTGTGAAAATTATTCTTTAATTTGTCTGTAAAGTTAATATCTTGTATTGAAAAAAGTATAAAAGCCCGGGCCGGTTTTCCGTCACGTCCCGCCCTGCCTGATTCCTGCAGATATGCTTCAACAGACGGAGGCACGTCGACATGAATAATCGTGCGTATATTTGACTTATCAACACCCATTCCGTAAGCTGAAGTGGATACAAGAATTCCTGAATCGGATGCAAAAAACCATTGTTCAATACTTTTTCTTTCAGCTTTATTCAAACCTGCATGATAAAAAAAAGTTTTATGCTGCGTAAGACGCCGGCACAAGAGCCTTGCGTACTGTTCTGCTCCGGTTCTGCTCCGTGAAAATACCACGAGTGGTTTTTTCTCCTGTAGACAGAGCTCCGTAAGTACTTTGGCTTTAGAAAGCACAGGTATAGTCTTATAAAAAATGTTGGGTCTATCCGGAAGATCTGCCACAACTTGAGGGCAGCGGGTATTGAATAGTATGTCTTGGATCCGTTTAATCACAGGGGGTGAAGCTGTGGCAGTAAAGGCAGTAACCAAACTTAAGCAAAAGGTTTTTACAATATCACTCATTGCAAGATAAGCCGGACGGAAACTTTCTCCCCATTCACTCACACAGTGAGCTTCATCGAATACCAGATGCGAAATATGTAATGACTTTAAGCATCGAAGCACATCTTTCAGTAAAATGACTTCAGGAGTGGCAAATACAATTCTAACCTTTCTCGTTCGTATTTTTTCATAAAGCATTGTACGTACTGCTTGCTGCTGCCCTCCTTTTAATACACCTATTGCGCTCTTCAGCTGCTCTAACCTGCGCACATGATCGTTTAACAGCGAAAGCAGAGGGACAATAACCAAGGTTAATCCCTCAAGAAAATGTGCTGCAAGTTGAAAACACAGTGATTTTCCAGCCCCGGTTGGTAAAATAACAATCTGGTCTACTTTATCCAGTGTATTAGCAATAACCAAACGTTGATATGGATAGAGATAATTAATACCCAAAATATTTTTAGCAGCAATTTCGATCGGATCTGCTGTCAGATCAGTATTACCGGGTGTCGACAAGAAATAATCTGCCATCAGAATACTCCTGCAGCACAGAGCCTGCGGAATTCCTCCTCAAAATTCGGAGTAAAGAAAGCTGTTCCCAGTCTTTCTTGAATTTCCTTTTTAGAGAAAAATCTCCCTTCGGCAAGTTCCGTTAAATTTATCCGTATTGGGCCATCCCAATTAAGCAGATAGCTATATATATATTCACTTTCATACTGATTTTTCATAATATAACTATAAAGAAATAGAGCTTGTGCGGCATCGATACCGACTTCTTCTTTGCTTTCTCTGGCTAAAGCTTCTCTTACTTCTTCACCAAAGCCAATATGTCCACCCACAGAACTGTCCCAAAAACCCGGAAACAGATCTTTAGTCAGAGATCGCTTCTGCAAAAACAGTTTATGTTCACTGTTAAAAATGTGAAGATGCACAACAGGATGAATTAAGTCCGGATTACCATGGCATTCAGTTCGAGGTGCTTTGCCAACAGGTTCTCCTCTGCTATTTACAAGGGGAAGATACTCCATCTTATGTCCTATCATTGGCATAATTTTTGTTATTTTTACAAAAATTATGCCAATGATAAATTGCGGTTTACCGCAATATGATTCTCATTTCTAAAACTCAATTTTGGACATAAAGAATATGCCGCTTATATATTCACCCTGAGAATTTTTAAGTTCCGTTGCCCAAACAAGTTTTGTTGCTAACAGTTCGTTTCCTGCGCTTTCCGGTACTATCACATAGCCTATGGCCAATTCAAGAAACCCTAGTTTAAACAGGGCGCTAATTTCACAATTTGCCAGAAGTGACGGAGCTTCTTCATACACAGCTAGTACGGAAGCAGCTCCAAATCCGACTTCGGATAAGGGCCATATTTCAATCGCAGCGGCTACTCCCCTTAAGGCTTGGCCTGAAATCTCTATTTGTGATTCTTGTCCTAATCGTCCCTGAGCTGCCAAAGAAGTTTTTATAGTAAGATCTTCTTTTAGATATGCGATTGCCACTGCCGCTCCCCAGCTGATCAATTCATTAAAACCTTGGGCAAAACCGATATCCACATCTAAACCGGATGCAAGGTTAAAGTTTTGGCTTAAGTAAAATTCAAAACATACGCTGGCCCCAAAATGTCCGATAGCGCTGCTCCCGTCATCTGCTGCTTCTAAAGCCAGTTCAAAAAAAAGAGGATCAATCTCACCATAAAGACTCACGAGTGTATGAGGCCACGCCTTGTCCAGCTTGGAAGTTGCAACAACTGCTCTTAAACCGACGAGCGCCATCTCAACGTCAATGCAGATACTCCAATCCTCAACCTCCATCTCGGATACATCTTCTAATTCATGATGTGTTATTTTTGCCGGATCCAGATCTTCTTTATCAACCAATCCGACGGTAAGTGTGGTGGAAAGCGGAAAAGTTTTAATTCCCAGCGCATGCAGCATATCAACACTTACCTGAGCTTTGTACAATTCGATAATCCCGGCGATTTCTTCGTTACTCATACTTATAAGACTAACATCATGCCTGGCCATAACTTCTATTTCCACTTGAGTAAACTCAGACGGATTCAATTTCAATGTGAGTACCGAATCATCAATACTGTGATTTTGCAGTACATCATTATCATCAATGCCCAGTACCCAGGCATACAACAATCTTCCTGATACACTGAATTGGCCGAAGGCATACAGAGTTAACAACTGAAATAACATTATAGCACAGAACAGCTTTTTAATTGTTTCCTCCTTATATAATCTTTATAAGAATGAATCTTATCCCTTGTCAAGGCCTTTATTCAATTCGATGGTTCTCAATATACTCAGAATGATTGAGGAAATTGCAAAACTCAAAATATATTAAGTTAGTAAAATACTTATTCTTTATACCATAATAAGTTAGCAATTTCCATTTTAGGAGCTTCTTGCAAAAATGTTATTTTTGCAAGAAGCTCGATTATTTGAAAATATAAATAACCACGAAGCGCACGAAGGTCACGAAGATTTTTTGTAATATTTTGCACCATAGTGTGCTTCATGTACTTCGTGATCTTCGTGTTACAAAAAATAATCAAATATCATAGTAAAATCGGATTGTTTTTAAAAGTTCACTCTTGCAAAGGGTATAAAAACCATACTAATATATGGGCTATGCATGAACTAACAAAGCGAATCAGCGGTGATTGGGTAGATATCACAAAATCAGCATTACTCGTTCGTGATCTCATAGAATATTTCAATCTAAACAATGATGATCTCAATCAACATATTAATGGGTTGAAGTTCGCGGTTGAGTCAGGTATAACCGAATACAAAATCTCGCTGCTTAATCCCCTCTTTACCATTTTGGAAGAGATGAAATTTAAATCCTTCAGTTTTGATGAGTTGAAAACTAAAAGCAGAGACTTGGATGCACTGGTATTTCTCATCCTCGTGCAGCGTCTGTTTGCTTCGGGTTCATTAAGCCTTTCCTATTCCAAGCCCCCACATACCGCCGCAGATAAGCAAAGAGATATTAATCTAATAATTGCCGATGTTCTCTCCAAGATTAAGGAAAATCCGCAGTACAAAAATAATCAGGAAGTAAAAAAAATTCTCACACAAATTTACATTTACAAACGCGAGCATGAAACCATGAAAAAGCTTTCACCGAATATAAAAGATAAAAAGAAGGCGGAAGCTTTTTATAGAAATTTCAAAATGACCTTTAATAATATTTTTGAAAACATCCAAAAGAACTATGCAGAGTTAATAAATCAGGAAAAAAGAGAAAGCTTAAAAGATATCGATAAAAATATTTTAGCCAACATACCGTTAAAACAGTTGGTCCCACTCTATACAAAACAGGCAAGAGAATTTTCGCATATAAGATCTACCTTAGCCTTTGCTTTGGATGATAAATATAAAACAAGAGAAATACTTGTAAATATTGCAAAACAAAAGAACAATTTTCTAAACCTGATGGATCAGGAATTTTCAGTCTTTAAGAAACTATGTCATTCGCTGCAGGTGACAAATCCTGAAGCCTACGCGCTCAGGATAAGTCTTTCCTTAGCTTCCGAATTGGCATTAGTATTGGAAAAAATAGTACAAAAAGAGGAAGCACAACCGGAGGAATACTGTTAGTATCGGAGCAGAAGAAAACTTGAAACATGAAGACCATCCATATCCTTATTTATTTCGGTGTTATATGGATCAATAACTCGCCTTCCGTTGACAAGAAAATAATAGTGATGGCGGCCCGGATATAATTTCAGGGTGATGGTATAAATACCGGGGGTAACTTCTGTAAGTTTATAAGTAAAAGGATCCCAATTATTAAAATCTCCGGCAATAAACACATGACTGCCGGTTTCTGCTTTTAAATTAAACTTAACCATACCGTTCTGTAATATTTCGGGACTGGTAATATATCTTGGCAATTTTCTCGGCAGAAAAAGCAGAGAATGTTTTACTCCCAATTCATCTTCTTCCAGTTCCGGATTAAAAGGATCTGCTATCCATAAGCCGTCTATGACCATACGATATTTCAAAACGCTCACATCTTCCGGCATAGGAAGAACAAGCACAAAAAGACCTCTGGCATTTTTTGTATAATAACGTAGCATCCGGTAATTTTCATGCGCAAACCGTGCACCCACATAATACACATGCGTTTTAGTCTGATAGGTGAATATAATAGAATCGTCATAAACCTCAGGCGGTCCTGCTTCATTAATATCTTGTACATAAATGTAAAGGGAAGTGGCATTTCGAGCAGATACGGCTGTAAGAAGAGAAAATAATAGAAAAATTGACAAAAAGCTTTTAAGTTTTTTCATTATTTTGCTATAATAAACTTCTCGGGAAAATAATGCAATTGCTTAAGTATAGATAGCTAAGAATTATACTCAATTTTACCGAACTTTGATATAGAGAAGTAAATGCCACGCTTAGATGATATAGAACAGTTTAAAGAGGTATTGGACTCCCTTGGTTCCGAAAAGGAAATTCTCACCGAAAAGGGTGAAGAACTTGAAGATATCCAGCCCCCTGAGCAAGGTCTATCCTCTGACCTGACAGATCTTTTAGGTATTTCGGAACAAAAGGGAGAAGCTCCTCCCCCTGCATCTGAAATAGAAGCTACCCCTCCAACTTCCGAGGGCGAGGCTTTTGATCTCGCCGATTTAGACAGCCTGTTAAAAAGCGATCTTCCGGAACAGGCGGATACAACCGGTATATCAAGCGAGGAACCTTCAGCTACAGAACAAGCTCCTATTCCACCATTAAGTGAAGGATTCTCCATTGATTTGGATAAAGAATTCCCGACTGAAGAAATTTCTGCTGCGGGAGATGCCGGTTTAGCGGAATTCGAACTGCCGGATATATCTGATATTACCGAGCCACCTGCCCCAGAGGAAAAAGCCACCCCCTCTGATCTTGAAGAAGATATATTTGCCGGATTAGCAGATATGGATAGCGGAATTGCTCCGCCTCCCGAAGGTCCGCCCCCGGAGGCGCCGACGGCTTCCGAGCCTTCGTTTGAGATGCCGCCCCTGGAGGTACCGCCTTCCGAAGAGCCGGCCATTGAAACGCCGGTGGGTGAAATACCGTCTATGGAGGTTCCCGAGGGAGCTTTTTCTGAAGAGGAGATGCCTTCTCCTGAAAAAGAGTCTTCCGAAGATTTTGCTCTCGACGAATTTGCTCTGCCTGATTTTGGTGAGGAATATGGTATAAGTGAAGAGGCCCCGGCTCCTGAAGCACCTTCCGTTGAACTTCCGGTCCAAGAACAAGAGCTGTCAATACCGATAGCGGGAGAACTGCCGGAAGCAGCAGAAGATCTCCAGCTCTCGGAAAGAGACTTCAAAAATTTACAAGAAACCCTGGCTCATTTACCGCGGAATCTTAAGATAATAATCGAGGAATTAATTGGAGAAAAAGAGCTCAAAGGTAACAACTTGCGCAAGCTCTTGGATCTGCTGATAGAGGGTCAGCCCCCCAGAGAAATAGCCTCCTTTGTAAGCACAATAATCGGTAAAAAAATATCACTTCCCAGACGTTTTGAAAAAAGGACAGGAGTTTCTTTTGAACGTGAAAAAGAAAGCCTTGCTTACATCTTTAAACAAAAATTAGGTCCTGCTTTTATAATTGCAGCAGTCGCAATATTCGCCCTCATAGCATTAGCCTTTTTTGGGTATCAGTTCATCTACCAGCCGCTTGCAGCATTGTCTGTCTATCAAGAAGGATATGATGCCATCACCGAGAACAAATTTGATTATGCACAGCAAAAATTCGACGAGGCTTCCGCTATATGGAATTATAAGGATCAATACTATCGTTTTGCCGAAGCCTATATTAAAAAAGAAAAATATAAGCTTGCCGTACAAAAGTACGAAACTCTCCTAAAAAAATATCCTTATGATGAAAAGGGTGCGCTTGATTACGCTTATTTCCTTTCGTCGCGGGGGGATACCTCGAAAGCCGATTTTAGAAAAGCCCATGATTTATTAAATCAACACATTCTGGACAGAGAACTCTTTCACTACAAAGGTCTTATTTCTCTCGGCGATAATTATTTAAGATGGGGTGACGCGGATAATACTCACTATGAAGATGCGCTGCGTACTTACCTGCAGCTTCATGAAAGATATCCGGGTGAAGACGAGGTAATGCTGCGGCTGCTTAATTATTTTATCCATGTCAACAATCCTGTCCAGGTTGATTGGTATAAAAACTACTTTAGAGATAAACAGTATACACCGGCGGATCCTGAAATTTACGCGCGCTTGGCGGGTTATCTGATCGATCGAGGTGACATGGAAGATGTAAAAGATATTCTTAGCAAAGCCATATCGGTTAATAGCCAACTGCCTGAAAGCTACTATGAACTTGCCCGTTATTACGGTAAGCTTCGTCAAAGGGAATTAGAAAAAGAAGTACTTATGGCTGCTCCCGAAATATTTAAAAAGTATTTTGAGGATAACCCGCAAAAAAGGACATCAGCGCAAAGAGTTAAAAAATATATTCTCACATATAATATGCTGGGAGAGTACTACTACAGCAAGCAGGAGTTTTCCGATCCTACGGAAGCTGAAAAATATTTTACCCAGGCTATAACCCTCTACCAGGCAGCCAGACAAAATAAAGACGTGGGTATAGCGAAAGAATTCGGTAAAATCTACGCCAATCTCGGAGATATCTATTATTATGTAGATGAACATGACACTCTGGCCTTAGAGATGTATATTCAAGCAGAGAATAGCCTGTATGATTCCCCTGAGATGAAATACAAAAAAGGCTATATATATTATAAAAGAAGAGATTATGAGAACGCACTGCTCGAATTTTACGGAGCATCAGCAGAGTTACGGAATAATCATGCCATTCTTTTCGCTCTGGCCAACACTCTGTATAAAAGAAAAGCCTATTCATCCGCTTTGGGTAACTATATTTATCTGCTCGGTCTGCTTGAGGATGAAAAAAACACTATTGCAATTTTACGCCCTGAAGATAATCCCCTGCATAATGCGTTGATGGAAAAAGACTATATTACCCATAATAATCTGGGAGTTACTTATTTTCAAATTTCCCAAACCCTCAGTGATCCGGCAAAGCTAACCCAGGCCCTCGTGGAATTAGAAAACTCGGCAGAAATTTTTGATGTATTGTCCCGCAATCCGGACAGTATGGCGCGTCTTGAGAGTACAAAAGAAGCTACTAGCTCAACAAGAGTAAAAAAACCGGCGCCTGAGCCCTACGCAAATATGGACATTATTATGCACGCCAAAGACATAGAATTGATTATTTATGAAGATCTTCCTATGGACATTGAACAAAGCCGCTTTCGTAAAAGGGATCAACTCTAATTCTCTACATCAATCATCCAATTATATTTATCTTCTTTGGCACCGTACTGAATGCCCTTCAAGGTAATAAGCAGGGTATGTGAAATCTCACCAATCTTTTTATTGTTGAATACAGCTGTCTTTCCCTTATGGGTTATAGATTCAATGTAAGAGACACCCGCGGCGGTTCCGGTAACAAATACCTCCTTGGAATCAGACATAGCCTCATCAATCGAGATACGTCTTTCCTCGGTTTTTAAACCCAGATCTTGGGCAATGGTTATGATGGATTTTCGGGTAATCCCCGGGAGAATGGTATCCTCGAGATTCGGTGTAACCAAAGTATCGTCTTTAAGGAGAAAAAAGATGTTACACGATGAACCCTCTTCAATATATTTCCGTTCATACGCTTCAAGAAAAATTGCCTCCATATACCCTTGGTCTTCAGCTCTCTTCTTTGCTAAGATTGCAATAACATAATTGGCATTACACTTTATGGAACCTGTACCGTGATGTGTTGCTCTAATCATATCGGTTGTAACTGCAGACGGTGTTTCTGCCATAAAGTAGGTACCAACAGTTGTTGTTATAATTACAACCCAAGGATATTTACTTATTCCGAGCCCGATGGCGGATTCGGAATAAGTAAAAGGTCGTATATATACTGAATGACCGTATAAAAAATCTTCTTTTTCCCAAGCAGGATCAAATTGAGGAGTAAAGCCAATTTTTTTATTTTTTGCCACGATCTTTACTGCCGCATTTACAAAAAGCTCTTTGGGAAACACCGGCATCATTAAGCCCTGCATGGATCTCTCCATACGCTTGGCATTTTCAATGGGTCGAAACAGTTTAAGGCTGCCGTCTTTTTGAGGAAAAGCCTTCAGGCCTTCAAAGCATCCCATACCATATTGAGTTGAATTATTAACCAGCGGCAGCTCCGGGAAAGAATTCCTTTTACGAATAAGCTTCAGGCGCTCATCTTCAGGCAGCAACTGCTCTTCTTCCCTGGATAAATACGGCATATCTTTGAACTCTTCCTGCCATTTGTTATCGCCTTGATATTTTGCTAAATAAACACTGGGATTTATTTCAAGTGTAAAACCCTTGGGCATATCACTACTCCTGCATTAATATGAATTAAGCGATTCTCATTTTGTACGATTATATTAGCAATTCATCATGTATATATAAGTTTTATGAAGCATACATTGTACAAAATGAGAATCGCTGATATGAATTGATTTTAGTTCACTCTTGTTTAATGGTCAAGTTTTTTTTAAAAAAAGAGAAGTTTGCCGTAAAAACACTTGATATTCTCATCCGTTTTCGTTTAAGAATTTAAATAGTATTACTAAAAGAGAGGCTGCTTATGAAAAAGCATATTATAATCCTTGCAGGTGGAGCGGGAACCAGGTTATGGCCTGCTTCACAATCAGCACACCCCAAACAATTTTTAGAGTTCGGTACGGGAATTTCATTATATCAACGCACATTACAACGAGCACTGCTGCTTGCGGACTTTGAGTTAATACTGGTTGTTACACATCAAGATCAAGTATCCGGTATTAAGACACAAAGTAAAAAAATACTCAATAAAGGACCGGCCCGCAGAAAAGTATATATTCTTCCGGAACCTGCCGCAAAAAATACTGCTCCCGCTATTGCCTATGCCTGTGCCTATTTACAAGGCTTGGGCCAAGCACACTCGGAGCTTGTAGTACTGCCCGCAGACCATTTAATAGAGCCGGTCAAAGCTTTTCAGTCAGATGTAAAAAAGGCTCTCGACCTAGCGGCTTCCGGCTTCCTGGTTACTTTCGGCATCCCGCCGCAAAAACCTGATACCGGGTACGGATATATAAAAACCGGAGATACCTTACCAAACGGATATCATGCCTTAGAGTTTACGGAAAAACCAAATCAAACGCGTGCCCGTTCTTTCTTAAAACAGGGGAATTACTTTTGGAACTCAGGAATGTTTGCGTTCAAACAAGAATTGTTTATGCAGGAACTTATGCGGTATAAAGCAGAAATTATAAAAGCACTGTCAACTGTCAGCTTTAAATCACCTCCCGTAAAAGAGGGAGCTCTTACAATCCTCCCACTGAATGCGGAGCTAAAAAATGCATATGAAAAAATACCAAAAATTTCGGTGGATAATGCACTCATGGAAAAAAGCAGGAAAAGAGCCATGGTAAAGGCGACGTTCAAATGGAGTGATGTCGGCAGCTGGGATGAGGTGGCGCTCAAGTTTACAACCCCACAAAAAAAGCTGTTCTTAACGGAGTCAAAAAATAATTATGTTTTTTCGGATCTTCCTGTTGCATTAGTGGGGGTGGAAAATCTCAATGTAATAGTAAAAAATAATGTTGTTCTTATTTCCAAACAGGGAAGCTCGCAGCTTGTTAAAAAGACTGTAAACCATATTCAAGCAGAGGGCTTCACAGAACTTCTCTAAGCATTCAAATGGAGAATTGTTGTCTCTGCCCCTACGATTTTTCTAAATTAATCAGATTTGTTTTTTGGGTCTGTACAAAATTGGGCAACTTCGCGGCGTCAACATAAGCCCTGATGTCTCCTGATTTTATCCAGATCCAATCTCCGGGTGTAAGAGCCTTTTTTTTATCAAGATCGGAAAAATACCAGCCTCTTTCAATTTCCTGCTTATCTATTTCTTCGACAATATTAATAGGCGGCAGCTGGAATTCATTTTCCGGCCAGTACCCGTATTCGCTTGCAGCGTTTTCACGCAAAACAAATTGATAAATCTGATTTTCTATAATTACTAATTCAAAAAAAGGAGGAAGCTCATTATTATTAATAAATAAATGCCCCGTAGTTTGTTCATTGATTGTACCCGCATTTCTTAAGGATACTTTATGTTCAACAGTTACATTCAAGGAATTACAGCTTATTCCGACTGTAAAATAAATTATCATAATGAACAAATAAATAATAAACCATTTTTTCATTGCCTTTAAAATCCTCCTTCTCTTAATTTTTAAGTAATTGAACATTGTCTAACGGCAAATTTTCATAGTACAACTCCACCATAAAAAAATCAAGTCACAATAAAAAAATACTGTGGGATTTAATTATTTATGCAATTCCTAAGCTGATAATTCAATACTGCGAATATTATTTATTATCTCAACCAGCTGAGCGAGTAAATATAATATCTTCTCCCACTCCTTTACAAGCAAGGGATTCTCCCTGCCGCCGATATAACCAATATTGGATATTGTGTCGTATTTCACGCCCATCTCACTATAGAGAATACCGTTTATGATTAATTTAAGCGTTTGCAGATAAGCGGCGGTTTGGTCTAAGATATTCCGGGCTTCGATGTCTATTTTTGTAAATAGCATTTGAGTATTTTTTAATTCAATCTTGGCAACCAATTGATTTTCAATAATCTCTTCCAATTTCAAAGCATATTCACCTTCAGGGGGTGTGAGCTTCTTTTCAAAAGCAATCAATGTATTGCCAAGATTATTGAGATAGTTAAAACAATCTGTAAATTCAACTCTGTTTGAATCCTTATAAAACTCACCATTTACCAAAAGGATCTTCAGCGGTCTCTGCATAGTGCCGGGGAAAACGCTCAGCGCAAAACCCTTTATCACAGCGAGAGAACGCCAATGCCCTATAGCAAGACCCCGCTTATAGTATTGGGGGTGATAGTATTTTACCTGTGGAAACTCCTTTGCTTTTAAAAACTGCAATGCTTCTTCTTCTATACTATTAATCTTTCTTTTATTCATATATTCTTTATAAAGATCATCAAGTCTGGTTATCCAGTAGTTTTTATATAATACTAACCAATCCTCTCCCCCCTTAAGAGCTTCAATAGAAAAACAATAATTTTTCTTTATTATTTTAAGAAGGGGAAGTAAAGGAATCTTCTTATTAAAAAGTCTTATTTTCACTAAGGCTTCTTCAGCCCGTTTAAAATCTTCCGTTAACTGATCCTCCAGATTAAAATCGCTTTCATCCAGGTTATCTTCATTGAAATAAAGAAAAACCGCCTTTAATGCATTCACTGTAGGAGGAACTACCACACTTTGCATTATTTCCGCCAAATCTACCAGCTTCTTGGAAATATCTGAAAACTCACAACTTAGTTTTCCTTTAAAATGATTATAATTAAAACGTTCCAAGATCCCATCGAAGGGATATATACAGAACGAATACAGATAAAAGAGCGCCTGAGAGTCTAAATACATTTTTTTCCTATCCGCTTCTGGAATACTGTTCAGAATATCACGCAAACGCTTTTCCATCTCGAGTTTAATATTAGGATCTTCCTTGCTGCTTGTCTCAGCAGCTATTCTTTGCGGATTCACTTCGTTCTGCAAACGTTCATGTGTTGAAGAAAGTTCAAAACTTCCCAGAAATGCAAAAAAATTGGCTTTTTCCTTTCTAAAGCATTTTTGCATTGCTTCCTTAAAAAAATATGCGCTTTTAGCCAGCTCATCCAGCTCATTTCTCATATCCTCCAAAAAGAGAGAATACTTAAAATCAACAAGGCCATGTGTCTGATGCATTATCTGTTTTTTAAGCCGGTTTAATAAAACTTCCTCGAGTATCTCCTGCTTCTTCTTGCCTGCAAATAAAGCTTTAAAGAAAAGCATTATTTTTTTAAACAAACTCAAACGCATGTACACCTCTTGGATGTCGTCAAGAGTTTTTTCCGGCAGGATTGTTATTAAGGGTTCTTGAGATATTTTAGCAGAACGCTCAATTCGTTCAAGAAGCTCCTTGCGTTGAGTGAGGCTGAGTTCTTGTACTAATCTGTCAAAGCTTGAAAGTTCTGCCATGAATCCCTAAAGTAAAATACTAGAGTAATGTGCACTCACAGTCAAGGAAAAATAACGAATTACACAGGCAACTGGATTATATTTCCGAACTCAATAGTACTATTTTTCCTTTCCTGTTTCATTTTTTCCGTATTGGTTAATATCACCGTGCTGCCGTTAGCGAATTGTGCCAACATAGCTTCCGCTTGTGATTTTACTTCTTTTTTATGTATTTTCAGGATATGATCCCGGTTTTTCTGACGAAGCTCATCACTTATTTCAAGAAGCTTTCTTTTAAAAGCGATAAATCCCTTATCATGAGGTCTATGCGGAATTTCATATCCTGACACCGTTCCTATAATTGCTTTTTCTACGTCGCTGCGCTCGATTTTAGCCCCTGCCAGGTCCTGCAGAACCTCCTTAAATGCATTCAGGGTGGCAGAGACGTTGGGATCTCTATAGGAAGAAAAACAAAATAACTCTTCAAATCCCACCGGTATGGAAGATACTCCATAGGCACCACCGCGCATTCGCACTTTTTCCCAAAGATAGCTTGTTTTTAAGAGATGCCCCATTACGGATTCAGCCGCGTATTCTTTGCTGCCGAAGACAGCTCCGTGTAAGGCATAAGCCACGAAATTTATACTTGCCGAGATCACGAACGTTTCAAAAAGGCAAGGATTCTCAGGCTGTAATGCTTCAGACTTCTCCTCCGCTTCAAGATCATGTGCCGGTAATGCGGATAACTCTCCGTCGAGGCAAGCGATTATTTCACGTATATTATTCTCCTGGGCAGTAATATTAATATTCAAACCAGATGAAGAAAGCAAGAATTTGCGGATATTTTCTAGGCACCGGGCAATATCTGCTAATTTGCTCTCAAGATCAAGGCATAATTCGTGCAGGAATAAAAACTGCTCAAGGCCATCCCATTTATCCTGGATTGCAACGACCTGTGAAAGTTTGCTGCCCGCTCTTACCATAGCATAGTGATGACCTTGCGGTATGAGTGAGGCCTTATAATCATTGTAGAGCTCTTGAATTACATCCTTAAGATGTGCCAAGTCCTTAAAATCAGCTTGCCTCAGTAATTCACATGCAATTCCAATGCCGTGCTCTAGCTTGCTGTTATGCAGTTTGAGCCGAAAGATGACCTGCTCCGCATGCTGCTTTTTACCAATTAGATTATGAGCGAACATCTCTCCATGAAAACCGCCTGTTAAGCGCGTCAGTTTACGTTGTACGTCATAATACTTCACATCAGGCAGTCCGGCTTTTATAAGCATCTTGCTGAACAGGGGGAGAAAAAGCTTAAGACTGCTATCCATTCCTTTTGCGCAAAAGGCAAAATCAATATAGGCGATATCGTTAGTAGGCATAGGGTGCAGATAGAGCTTGATACCATGCTTAAGCTGTTCCTGGTTTCCGTCAATATGCTCTACCTGTGCGGGCAGATCCTGTAAACGAATATAGGGTATTTTTTTCATCTCCTCCGGCGGCTCTTTTTTTTCCTGAAAAGATTTCAAGGCTTTAACGAATGACAATAATTCTTGTTTTTTCTTCGCTGTTAATGTTCGTTCCATACCCTTTATATATTCTTTTAATCTTACATCATCTCGATCAGTAACTTCCGGATCGGGAACCACAATAACCGTGCTGCGGTGAGGATTAGCTAATAGATATTTTTGCAGAAAATGTTCGAAATAGCCTTGGTTATTTTCAAGCAAGCTCTCTATGCGCTTTAGTTGAGTTTTAAATATGAGGGTTTCCTCCGGCGGCACACCGTGCAGCCAACCTCTAAGTATTCTTCGCAGCAGCCTTAAGCCGTACGGGTAGCTCCCCCCTCTGATTTCCCGAATATGAAAAGTAATCCGGTTTAATGCGGCTTGTATAAGTTCCGAATCAATTTTTTTTGTGCAGAGCTCATGCAAGGTTTGAATAATCAGATTTTCCAGTTCCTGGCATCGATTATGTTCCGTACCTCTCAAACCCACGGTAAATACCATCTGCCTTAATTCTGTTTCCAATCCGCTGTAAGGATATAGATCCTGACCTAAACCGGATTCTACTAAAGTTTTGCGCAGTGGTGATCCCGCATTACCTACCAGTATTTCTGCTATCAGCTCCCAGAGCAGAATATTAAAACCTTCGCTTGCCTGAGACAGGGCCCAGTTAACCGTAACCGTAGTCATTGCATCAAGCTTCTGCCCTTTTTTACAAGGGTAGCTCTGCTGCATCCGTATGGGCGCGGTAAAAGGTTTTTGCAGGGGAATAGCAGAGTCGATTGTTATTTTCTTAAAGTGTTTTAAAAACTTGCTTTCTAAAAACTCCAAATGCTTTTCGGTGGGAATATTTCCGTAAAAATAAATTTTACAATTCGAGGGATGATAATAAAAGTGATGAAAATCCAAAAAATCATCAAACTTAAGCTTGAGAATACTAAAGGGTTCCCCTCCGGAATCAAATCCGTATGGGGTATCCGGAAACAAAGAACGCAGAGACCATTCCGCTACAATAGATTCCTGGCTTGAATAGTTGCCCTTCATCTCGTTATAGACTACACCGACCACTTTGAGCTCACTCTTATTATCAGTCATCTGACTATACTCTAAATGATGTCCCTCTTGAGCAAAGACTTCCTTTTTAAGCAGCGGAAAAAACACGGCATCGCCATACACCGTCAAGATATTATAGAAATCTTTCTCGATTATACTTCCGGCAGGATAAATAGTTTTATCGGGAAAGGTAAGCGCGTTAAGAAAGGTTTTCATACTGCCCTTAAGCAGCGCTACAAAAGGATCTTTTAGGGGAAAGCGTTTTGATCCGCAGAGCACGGAGTGCTCAAGAATATGTGCCACACCGCTCGAGTCAAAGGGCGGAGTGCGAAAGTTAAAAGAAAAAACGTTTTCTTTATCTTCATTATACAGGTGAAACACTTCACATCCTGTGGCCTTATGGGTGAGTGTCAGGCCCAGTGATGCTATTTCGTCAAGTTCCATGATTCTATCCACGCGAAAGCCGTGAAGCTCCTGGCCTTCTTTTAATTGAGAATTAATCATGCGCTTCCTCCTTTATTAGACATTATTTATAAAGCCGTATCTACTTTTGCCTCGTCAAATGAAGCCATTTCACACATTATTTTACATGAAACATCAATTATATCCATGGCTAAAGCAGCCCCTGTCCCCTCGCCAAGTCTCATATGCAAGTCAAGGATTGGGGATAACCCCATAAATTTCAGGGCGATGTTATGTCCCTTTTCCACAGACCTATGTCCTGCAAAAAGATAATCTTTTATAAATGGATTAAACAAATATGCAAGCAGTGCTCCTGCGGTGGTAATGATCCCATCGAGGACAATGGGAATTTTTTTATATGCGGCGGAAAGAATTGTTCCCGTAATACCGCCGATTTCAAACCCGCCCACCTTTTGCAGTACATCAAGGGCATCTTTAGAATTGATATTATGAATCTGCAATGCCCTTTTTATTGTTTCAATTTTCTTCTGTAGAGTATTGTCGTTTATCCCCGTACCCCTGCCCGCAATTCTTGCGGGGGATTCTCCGGTTATTGCGCAGATGATTGCCGAGGCTGAAGTGGTATTACCAATTCCCATGTCTCCTACTCCGATGATATCCATGCTCCCTTTGTTATGAATTTCATTAAACACATCTATCCCGTTCTGAATTGAAGTTAATGCCTCCTCTCTGCTCATGGAAGCTTCCTTTAGAAAATTATTTGTACCCCTTTTCACTTTTTTATCGATAACGCCTGTATTACTAGCGAAATCATAATTGACGCCCATATCGATTATATTTAAATCTATTCCATAATGGCGGCACAGTACATTTATTGCCGCCCCTCCGTTTAAAAAATTGAAAACCATCTGGGCTGTTACTTCCTGCGGGTATGCGGAAACCATCTCCTCGGTTATGCCGTGATCTCCTGCAAATACACAGAGTATTCTTTTATTCAGGGCCGGATTGAGATTGCCCTTTAACATTGACATCTGCACTGCAACTTTTTCCAACTGTCCAAGCGAGCCCAGAGGCTTTGTTTTGTTATTGATTTTGTCCCAAGCTGCTGTCTCGATTGATCTATTAATGGGTGTTATACCCTTTATTATTTCTTCAACTTGCACCGTGTCCCCCACCTTTTAAAATATCTGCTAAACGCTTTAAGGAATCTTTGAGATCTCTTTTATTAAAGACTTCTATAATTAATGCATGATTATAATTTTGCACGTACTGTGCAATTTCTGTTAACATGCCGGTATCTATTACTTTAAGCGACATGTGGTCTTTGTTGTTCTTGCAGCCATGCAAATGTATAACAGCAATTCTATTATAAAAGGCCTTAATGAATTGCTCAAGATCAAAGTTAAATCGCAGTATATGACCGATATCCATACAGATTGAATAACCATATTTCTTTATTATATCACTATAGATTGTTAGATCGTAGTCTGTATTTTCTATAGCTATTTTTGAAGTATTATTCTCAAGCCTTTTTGCCAGATCCTTAAGAACACTATCGAAACGAAAATATGTCTGCCGGCTGTTGAGTGCTGTTTGATATGCTAAATTTATACATCCGTCTATATGCAGAATATATTTATAAACATCGAGGAACTTTGTTTCACGGATAATTTTTTCTGTCACATTTAAACTCTCTACAACCTTACGCCCGCGGGGATCCAACAGCTTGAGGTCGAGTGGAAGGTGGATTATATATGAAACAGCACTTTTTTGCCCTATTTCATGTAATTGTTGTAATGTGTTATGCGACATAACCTCATCGAGGTATTCTTTACCAAAAAATAATAGCTGTATTACCTCAAAATAATCCTTTAGGTACGTGACATTGCTAAGCAGGTTATTGTTCTTTTTATGGAGAATGTATGAAGTGGTCCCCAGCTTAAAGGGGAAAACATTTTTATAGTTTTCCATAAATTAAAAGTGCCCCCAGCTTAACAGCAAATAGGTGATAAAAATTACAAGCTCCATAATTTCACTTGAGGCGCCAAGAACATCGCCCGTCACACCGCCGATTTTCCTATATGAATAGAACTTAAAGAGCATAATGAAGGCAAATGAAGCAATTGCCATGCTTAAGAGAACAAGAATGTCATTGGTATTGATATCGCGTAATAACATAATACCAGCTACAGTTAAAAGGAACATGAGGGAAGATGCTAATAAAACCTTTGTGGAAATTTTTCCTATAATAAAAATACCTGTTCCATGAGCTCTTGGATATTTGGATTTGTATGAGAGTATGACCATCCCGTATCTTGAAAAAACAGGAATAAACAGCAAATAGCCAAAATCTATTCCTGCTTTTAAAAAAAGATAAATCAGGATAAACTTGAGCAGTAAAAAAAAAATAATCCCGCCGATTGCAAAACTGCCAAGCCTTGAATCTTTTAAAATTTTAAGCCTTTGCTCTTTTGATCTGTCAGACCAGAAAGCATCCATGACATCACATAACCCGTCAAAGTGCAAGAATTTGTTTAAACTGTAGGGAAGTATCTGGAGTATAAAGCAAAAAAGCAGGAGCGGTATCTGCATAAATGACAAAATTCTAGCAGCCACAAACAGAAGCACTCCATAAAATAGCCCGACCAAAGGAAAAAAGATGGTGGAGTTGGTAATGTTCCTCTCATCATAAGAAATGAAACGGGTAAAGGGAAACGGCAGCCTTGTTAAGGTTGTAAAAGCAATTATGAGCCAAGAAAATAGATTTTTAATAAATAGAGTAATTCTCATTATTTTATCCTTAATGGATTTCCTGAAATCATGAAAAAGATGTAGTCGGCAAAGGTGGATAGCTTCTGGTTCATCCAGCCATGCAAATCACTGAATCTTCTTGATACAGAATTATCGGGCACTATTCCCAATCCGACTTCATTTGTGACCATAATGAGCACTTTATCATCCGGCTCTCTTGTTTTAAGGATTTCTTTAAATGAGTTCATTTTTTCTATTCTTTCACTCTGTAGTAGATATTCAAGCATTGCGCTTTTTATATTAACCGCTTTAGATTTTGTACCTCTAAAAAGCTCAATAATGCAGTTTAAGGTGTTTTCGAGGAAATCTTCCTGTTCATTTTCATCGATTTTATGAAAAATGTTGCCCAGCCATGTAGTCAGGCATTCGATGAGAAATACATTATGTTTGCTAAATTGATTTTTACACACCGTATGAATGGATATGCTTTCTTCATGGGTGTAAAACAGGGGGGATCTTTGTTCTTTATGCTTTTTTATCCGTCTTGTGAACTCCTCATCAAGCATCTCACCTGTGGCAATATATGCGATCTTCCTTTTATTGGAAAATGCATTATTACATGTTTGAGCGAGGATCTCGGAAAAGGTACTCTTACCCGAACGCGCGCCGCCTGAAATCATAATAACCGTATTCATACAAAACTCCTCATTACAACCTCATTAAACTATAGATATTTTTAAGATCCAGGCTTTGCCTTAAGATTCCGGCAAGTTTTACGAATTCCTTTTCAATTGAATAAACATTTTGTTTGAGGGAAGGCAGTTGTTTTTTCATTCGAATTTTGTTGAGGACATATCTTCGGAAACAATCATCATCGAATACTCCATGGATATAGCTTCCCCATACATTTCCTTTTTTATTTATACACCCCAGTATTTCATGTTCAGGGCTTACAATAAAGGGCCTCTCCCTTATCTCTGTACTGCCATGGTGAATTTCATATCCTGAAACCACACAACCTGAATCAACACAGAAAGCCTTAATCTGTTTTAATCTTTTTTTTTGCTTCAATATTGTTGTTGCTTTTAAAAAGCCAAGCCCGGATTCCTTAAGGGTTTTGCCTTCTATGCAATGGGGGTCCGAAATAGTTTCCCCAAGAATCTGATATCCACCGCATATACCAATGATTGTTTTGTTTGTTTGAAAAAAATCAGAGAGTGCTTTAAAAAAACCTTTATGCTTAAGATAACGCATGTCCCCAATGACGTTCTTTGTTCCGGGAATTATTACCATATCTGCCTCCTGTAAGGCTTCAGGATCAGATACTGAGAATATGTTCACATCATCTTCATAATCAAACGGATCAAAATCAGTGCAGTTTGAAATGTGGGGGAGGTCTATGAGGGCGATATTTATATCTTTATGGCAATCGATTTTACTCTTCCCAACCTTTTTTTTAAACTCGACTGAATCCTCATCGGGTAATTGTAAATCATGAATATAGGGGACAACTCCAAAGACTTTTTTAAAGGTCCTTTTTTCAAGTATTTCCACTCCGGGTTTTAAAAGCTCAATATCCCCCCTAAATTTATTTATAATGAAACCCTTTGTGATATCCCGTTCAAGCTCGTCAAATAGTTCAAGTGTTCCCACAAAGTGTGCAAATACCCCGCCCCTGTCAATATCACCCACAATTATAACCGGAGCATGTGAGAATCGCGCCACAAACATATTCACGATATCATCATCTTTTAAATTCACCTCCGCCGGTGAGCCGGCCCCCTCAATAACAACAATATCAAAATCTTTACATAGGCTTGAATATGCTTCCTGAATCACTTCTTTTAATTGTTCCTTCATATCTTTATAAGAATTAAAATTCATATTCCTTAATGGTTTTCCATTGATGATAACCTGGGGATGAGAATCTGAAGTCGGTTTTAATAAAATAGGATTCATGCGAACATCGGGCTGTATCCTGCAGGCAAATGCCTGATTTGCCTGAGCCCTGCCCATTTCGCAATTTGCTTTTGTAACAAAGGAATTCAATGCCATGTTCTGTGCTTTAAAAGGAGCCACCCTGTATCCGTCTTCAAAAAAAATTCTGCATAATCCGGCAACCATTATTGATTTTCCTGAATTTGAACAAGTTCCCTGAATCATCAGTGATTTTGCCATTCTTTCTCCTTAAGCTCCCTGCCGCATACGAGCAGCACGTACGGTTTATGTGAAATGGGATTCTTTTCCACAACAACAACTGTTTTATAAACCTCTTCGATAATTGAATAGGTCAAAACAGTAAAGGGTGTACCCGCACTGTGAATCCGGCCGTTATTGAGAAGCAGCAAGCGGTCGCAGTATTCGCTTGCCATATTTAAATCATGCAGTACCGTAATTACAGAAACACCGTACTCCTTGTTCAGCTTTTTCAAAAGATCCATTATCCCCACCTGGTGGGTTATATCCAGATTGGATATGGGCTCATCCAGCAGGAGCAGTTTGGGCTCTTGTGTTAAAGCGCGGGCAATAGCTGCCAGCTGCCTTTCACCCCCGCTCATATCGGTTAAAGATTTACTCTTGAGTTTCAGCGTATCGGTAAGCTGCATGTAATGCAAAGCAATTTCCACATCTCTTGTTGACTCAAGGAACTGCATTCTGCTGAAATAGGGAATCCTTCCCATGAGCACGAACTCCTGAACATTTATATTCGCTATCTGCGGATTCTGTGAAACCACCGCCACCATTTTCGCCATTTCCCTGTTACTCATTTTTGCAAGATAGTTACCGTCCAGAATAACCCGCCCCCTGCCGGCTTTTACAATGTTGGTTACTGCACGGAGGAGGGTTGTCTTACCGCAGCCATTGGGGCCAATAATGCCGATAATCTCACCCTTTGGCATACTAAAATTAATGTCAGAGAGGACTTGCTTATTTCCGTACCCTCCGTGAAAATTTCTCATTTCCAGTATACAATCGCTCATAAAACAACCTGTTTCTTGCTCAAAACATAGATTAATATCGTACCACCGATTATTCCGGTAATAGCACCGACAGGGAGCTCAAGGGGTGAAATGACAGTTCGTGCCACTGTGTCACATATCAGTAAAAAACCGGCTCCGCCGAAGAAAGAACAGATCAAAAGCACCCTGTGATCTCTTCCCACAATCATCCTTACAAAATGGGGTACAACGAGCCCCACAAAACCGATGATACCGGCGATAGAAACAGACAATCCTGTAAGCAGCGAAGCAACTATAAACAGCACCTGTTTTGTTCTTTCAACCGATATACCCAGATAAAATGCCTCCTCCTCTCCAAGGCTTAAGGCATTAAGATTAATGCTGAATATGTATGCTACGATTAAACCAAGAAAAGCTGCAATCGGCGCCAGGCTAACAAGTATGCGATTGGTTTCACCTAATGATCCCATAGTCCAGAATATAATGCCGTGAAGATTTTCTGTTTTTGATATGGACATCAGGAACATAATGAGTGAAGAAGAAATAAAACTTATCATAACACCAAGTAAAAGTATGTTCTTAATTTTGATGATCCCTTTTTTATGACTCAACACATAGATGAGTATGACTGCTAACAGAGCGCCGCTGAATCCCGAAAAGGGAAGGGTGAAAATACCGACCAGATGATGCAAGCGAAAAATAATGTTAAAACACACACCCAGTGCTGCGCAGCCGGCAATACCCAGTGTATATGGTTCAACAAGAGGATTGCGGAATATACCCTGTAATAATGCTCCCGCTAAACTTAAGGCACTGCCTATACCAAAACCGAGTATAATCCGCGGCAGACGATCGTTGAATAAAATACTGTATTCTTGTGTTCCTCTGCCGTTGAAAATAATCTGAAAAATCTTATCCAAAGGAATAACCACCGATCCGATACAAAATGAAACAATAATGGCGCATAAAAGAAATCCAAAAAACAAGAGCGCCCAGCCGATCCATGCTATTATTTTTTTATTTACCTTGGCTGTCATCTATTTTTACCTCCGGGTGTATAAACGCAATCATTTCTTTTAAAGCTGTAATGAATGTGATTGGAGTGGGGCTACAGGTAAGATAAGAATCCATAAAAAAGATGGCGTTGTTTTTTACAGCATTTATGGTTTGAAAGTTCTGCCATTGCTTTTTTTCGTCTTGGCCCATAATTCCCATCGTGGCAATAATTATTATATCAGGATTCCCCATAATAACCTGCTCACGGCTATAGCTTCCTGTAGTTGTATCTGCTGCGATGTTTAAGCCACCGCTAAAATCAATAAAATCATTGATAAATGAATCCCTGCTCACTGTAAATAAAGGATTGGCCCCAATTTGAAAAAAAATCTTTTTTTTATGAACAGTGCTCATTTTTTTTTTAATATATTCAACTTCTTTTTTTACATTACTTATTATCTCTTGTGCCTTATCTTCTTTGCTTAAGTATCTTGCCAGGATCAAAAAATTTTCGCAGATTTCCGGAAAGCTCCCGGCCTGCATAAAGGTAACAACCCTGATCCCTGCTTGCATGAGTTTAGCACACTGCTTTGTATTGCTTAAAGATGTAGCAAATACAATATCGGGTTTCAGCATTATTATTTTTTCCACACCAATTTCTAGAACAGTACCGATCTTTTGCTTTTTTTTAGCTGCTTCCGGCCTTGTACAGTAGATTGTATCGGCTACAAGCTTGTCATCTACCTGTAAAAGATATATTTCTTCGGTGATAACAGGACCCAGCGAAATGATTCGTTCGATGTTTTTGCTTTGCAGACCATAGTTGCCCTCTCCTTGCCCGAGAAAGGCTAAAACAAGCCCGGTGATTAAAAGAGCAGTTGCTAAGAATAATAAGGAAAATACGATTTTTGCTTTGATGAGCCCCATAATAACACCAATTTCCTAATGTAATTGAAAATTTATTCTAATAACCACTTCTCCTGCAACAGGTTTATCACTCCACAAAGCAGGCTTAAAACGGGAACTCTGTACTGCCTTAAGGGCAGCCTGATCTAAAGTGCTAAACCCGCAAGATTCTACCAGTATGATGTTTTCCACCTGGCCTAAAACATTTACAGAAACCTTTATTGTGACAACACCTTCTTCTCCTCTGATACGCGCTCCCAGTGGATACGGCGGATGAATCTCTTCCTCAGGTTGCGGCTTCTGGTAAAGTGTGAACTCTTTTCCGCTACCTGTGTCTAATCCGGAAAAACCTAGTTCATGATGTAAGTCAGTCCCTCTTTTTCCACGATCTGACCTTGCAGTCAACATTTCTTGCTCAACAGTTACTTTTTGTTCTATCGTGGAAAAATTTTTCTCCGTTTGAGAATCCTGAGTATCTGTGGCAAAACCCATATGCAGACTTACAGATAAAACACCGCCGGCTGCTGCAGATGGGCAAGAAACTCCCCCCTCCTTAACTAAGATTCCCCCTGCACAAATGATGACCGCATGGAGTATGACAGCAGCAATACCTGCATATCCATACCTGCCGATAGCTTTCACTGCTGCGTGCTCCTCTTATGAACCTGAAAGGAAACCGCTTCTATACCCTTTTTACGCAGCTCTGACAGCAGTTCTATGGCTTCACCAAGCCGGGCTTTACGGTCGCCCTGAATAATAATGGGTAAACCAGTCTGTGTATGCCGCAGGCTTGCCATCGGCACTATTTCGTGCATCTGCATAGCTTTACCCTCGAAAAAAAACCGGCTGTATTGATTAAGGGTGATTACAATACCTTGTTCTTTTTGCGATCCTTCAGCATCGGGCAGAGTCATGTCCAATGATTTCTGAACTGCCATAGAGAGCATGGCGTAGATGAAAAAGACTAATAAGAGAAATACCACATCGATCAGGGCAATCATTTCAATGTTGATGCGTTTGTCTTCATAGCCTGTTTTAAGCCTCATGCCCCATTCCTTTTTTATAGGCAGTCTCAAAACGAGTCCCTGTTTGTTCTATCAGCTGAGCTTTCTTTTGAACCAGGTGAATAAAAAAATTGTACGGCACAAGGGTAATAATGGCAATCGACAAACCAAAGGCCGTAGTAATCAGGGCCTCGGCAATACCGCTTACCACTCCCTGGGGGTCGGTAATGCCTTTCAGCCCCAGAATATTAAATGAGTCGATTATACCTACTACAGTCCCGAGAATTCCCAATAAGGGGGCAACCGCAATAATCGTCTCCAACACACGGAGTCCCCGCTTCATGCCCGAAATAAGTTGTACAGCTTTTAGCTCCATACTCTCTTTTATACCATCATGGTGATGCCTGAGAGCATAGAAGATAACATCCGTTACCATATCCAACTTCTCTTGAAAAAGCTTTAAAGCCTGATTTAATTTTCCCTCTTGTGTCAGCCTGAAAAGAGTGCGTACCAGATCCCCATTCCCTTTTTTGCTCTCCCTCAGCCAGAATATCACCCTCTCAATAATAACTGTAAGGGAACACAAAGAACAGAGAAGGAGCGGCCACATGAGCGGACCGCCCTTGCTAAATACATCTATGATAGCGTTCATAATTCCAAGCCATATGATACAGAAATTTTCCAGCTAATTCCAGGCTCCGGGTAGTAAGCTGTTATACCAGTCCAACTATTATAATAAGCAGCCGTGGCATAACACTTATTCAGGATATTTTCAATATGGAACATAATTTGTAGTTTGCCAGGTATAAAATCAGGAATATACTTTAAAAAACCATTCCATAAAAAATGGTCCGCCAGTTTTTCCTGAGTGTTGCTGTAATCACTACCTGTATAACATGCTCCCCTGTAATTGAGTGAAGAACCCAGCGAAAAACCCAGAGGGATATTGAATGTTACTTCAACAAAGGCATCGTGCTCCGGTACAAGAGGAATAAATTTACTTTCATTATCACCTGCTATAAATGTGGCATAGGTATATGTGTAATTACCTGAGATTATCAGAAAGTCCTCTATATTAACTTCAACACCCGCTTCACCCCCTATACGGCGTGTTCTGGGCATATTTTCATTAGCAGAAGTATCGGGGTTATAAGCAATTTCATCTTCCAGCTCCACATAGAAAAGGTTTAGCTTCAAATTAATTATGCGTTCAAAAAGTGTAATTTCTGTACCTGTTTCAATATTGTAACCTTGTTCTGCTTCCAGATCCATATTAAAATTATCACTAATATAGCCCCAGAAGCTTACCTGTTCATCAATAAAGGGATAGTGGTAAACTCTCTCAAAGCGTCCATATAGTTTTGACTTTGGCAGGAATTCCCACACAACTCCCGCATTCCAGACTAATGCAGGATGAAATTTCTCGTCATCAATATCTATACCAAGCCTGGTAAAGGTAGCAATACTGGCCATCTCATAGCGCAGGCCTGCATTAAAATGCAGCGTATCCAACAGTGAGAATTCGTTATTTACATAGAAACCGTAACTGTTTTTAGTAATAAGCCTTGAACATTCTTTTGTACCTCGACTAGCGTCAGCATAGCGTTGAAAATCTAAAATATTCCAGGATAGATCTGCACCAACAGTTAAGCTATTCTCAAATCCTAAAAGTAAGAAATCTGCGTTTAACCTTGGAGAAGTTCCTAAAGAATGAAAATATTTATTCGAAAAAGATGCCCAACTAGGTATATCATCCTGTGATATCTTTACATTATAAAACGTATCTACTTGAAATTGCCCCCATTCACCCAACAGGGCCTTAAAAGTTATCATATTATTGAGATGGTGATTTTCTGTCTCAGTATCGCCGGAACTCTGAGTGGGATCCTCTTCCATATCTTCCTTGGTTAAATATCCAGGAAACTCGCAGGCAAGCCACTCATAAGACAGTGTAAGTGAGCTGTAGAGTGAATCCGTTATATCCACTCCAAGTTCCAAACCCGCACCTATGGATTCAAGGGCAGAATGATCTCTATAACCCTCGCTTCCTGTGTGTTCGGCGTTTATTACCAGATCAAAAGGGCCGATCATACCTGTTACACCCAGCCGTTCCTGGTTGTCCCAAAAACTTCCGCCAGATGTAAAAGCATTAAGCTTTACATCCTGGCTGCCCTTTTTAGTAATGATGTTTATCACGCCCCCCACAGCGTGATCGCCATAAAGCACGCTGTTTCCTCCGCGGACTACTTCAATCCGTTCCACATTCTCAATTGGAATTTGCAGCCAGTTTATGCTGGCCATATCCGGCTGGTTGAGTTTTCTGCCGTCAAGCAGCACCAATACACGGCCGTGGGAATTCTCGCCAAAGCCGCGCATTGAAACTTCAGCCTGTGCGGGATTGCCGCTGGTACTGCGAAAGCTTACTCCGGCCAGCTCCTCCAGGGCATCTACAACTGTTGCTTTGCCTTTAGCCTTAAGCTGCTCGGCTGTAATAACCGTTACATGAGCAGGTATCTTTGTAGTCTCTGTCTCCACCCTGTCCGCGGTTACCACCACCTCAATATCGGGTTCCGCCTGTTCTTGCTCCTGTTCTTGAGACCATGCCGGATTAACAGCCAACAATGTGCTTACACCTAATACAAGCAGGCATATAAAACGTGTGTGTAAAAAAGTTGTTAAAAATTTCATAAAAGTTCTCCTTCCTCGAGGTTCTTGTTTTAAGGAGGGTTTCCTGGCTTCCGGATCTTCTTATTTAAGAGCGCCTTCTCGCCTTAGCACCCGAATTAAACAATTTTCAGTGCTTAAGGCAATGGCATACTTGCCCTTTTCATCCCCGGTTACAGTGGCGGGACCGCTGCGGATTCACACCGCATTCCGCTCTCCCAAAACAGTAGATAATATATTATAATAGATACACCTGTAACTGATCTTTGTCAATATTAAAAAGTATTAAGAAACCGCATCACGCATTTCATGACCCCTACCGGATTCATGCTTTTGCCAAACCAGAAGAAGTTCTTCCCATTTTGACTGCATATACTTTTTAAACTCATACTCTTCTTGATAATCCCACGCTATTTCCTCTACGGCGGTGCTGATATCATTAAAACGCTTACTTACATCTTGCAGCAAATCTTTGCCAAAAACAAGCTGCTCCGGTATACTGAAAACAGGGCTAAAAAGTGACTGTTTTAAACTCACAATCACATCCTGAGTCCCCGCTTCCGGAGCATGCTGTGTTTCATCGTCCTGTGCTTTAAGCAGGTGTTTATAATCCGCTTTGAGTTCTTCAACCAAATACGCGGTAAGAGGCTGCTGCTTGCCTTTGATATTAACCTTTCCCAACTCTGTGCACTGAATAATATTCTTAATTTCATTATAAGTTGAATAAGTGATTAAAATATCTCCGGGATTAGCCGCTGTTTCCATACGCGAAGCAATATTGACCACATCGCCGAAAATGTCATCATGCTTTCGAATAACCACACCGGTATTTATACCGATGCGTACCTGAAATTTTTCCTGCTCCACCTTATACTGGTTATGCTCATTTATCTTTCTTTGTATTTCCAAAGCTGAAATCACCGCGTTCAGAGGATGCTTAAATACGGAAAGCATACCGTCACCCATTTTTTTTACGAGTGTCCCTTTAAGTTTACGCAGAATGGGGATCACAATACCCTCAAACGATTGGATAAGACCGATCAGAGTCCTTGAATCAATCAGAGAAGATTTTTCGGTATAGCTCGCTATATCAATAAAAAATACAGTAAGAATTTGAGTGTTTTCACGTTTAAATATAAACTCTCGCTTGGGCTGTTCGATAAGTGTACTTTCTTGAGCAGTTTCAGCAGACGGTTTTACAGAGGTTTTTAATATTTTTTCCTGCTGCTGTTTTAATATTTCCAGCAGAATTTTTCTGATCTGCTCCGAAAAATTACCGTTAACAACATCATTTAAAGTGTCTCGCAATGTGTACTGTAAATCTTTATCATTTATAAAAATTGCTTTGAGCAGGAGAGAAATTACTTCATAGGAAAACGGTTTTTCAAGCTTCTTTAAAATATGCGGAGCGTCTTTAAGCTTTGAGCCTTTAAAGTAATCACTTAAAATCTCTATAGCATAATCATCCTTAAGTGAGAGTAAAGCTATGAGTGCCTGTTGTTTGATATTGCTATCTTTATCATCAAGCAGCATATAGAACCTGTTAACAAGCAGTTCAGGCGGAACGGTTTTATCTTTTAAAGCTATATTCTTTAAAGTGTTAATAGCCAGGCTTTTTAAAAAAACATCATTCTGCAAAGTTAAATCCAGCAGAAGTTGAAAAATACTGTCGTCCGAGCATTTAACAATTATCCTTTGGAGTTTTTCTTTTAATTCACCTGTCATTTCGCTTTTGATGAGCAATCTTAACAGGAACAGATAAATTCCTTTAACTTTAGACAAATCCATTGCCTGTAGAGATTCTATGACGAGTTCTTTTATAACCGTAGCTATATCCCTTTTAATAAGCAGATCAATCAGATTACGCATAAAAAGACCGGGTGCCAAGAAACGCGTGCCCCGGATATAACCTTTTAAGCAAGGTATGTTTTTCCCCGGAGCGGAAAAATAGTTTGCTGCTCCGTCTACTGTTGTTTTATCATAAAGCTGGCAAAGACTGACAACACTGGTTTCTTCCAAGAAGGGAATATGTTCCTTTCGTGAGAAATCAAGTATATTTTGCAGCAATTTTATTGTCGTTTTAACGTTTAAAGCCCCTGCCAGACGGACAAATCTATTTAAACGCCTTAATTTGAACGGACGATTGAAATCTATTTTGCTTAAAACGTTGATAACCTGCAGGCTGAGAGGTTTTTTCTGCATTCCCAACAGAGGCATACAGGCAGAAAAACGGTTTTTCTCTTCATCTGTTGCGTCTTTTAAAACGATTCTCATATTCTCGATAAGCTCGGTCTTTGTGAATCTGAGACTCCCTCTTAAGAATTCCTTAATATCAAGCAATAATGTCTCATCTCCGTAGCGCTCGATCAAATTGGCAAAAATAACGATTAAAAGCATATCTTTTTGAGTAACATCGCTAATAGAAATAAAATTCTTCTTTACATTGTTGAACAATGCCTCTAAATGGGCCAGGGTAATTACCGAAAGTTCATTAAGCAGATACGCCTGTTCATTCCCTATATAGGCAATAAGCTTTTCCAAACTATCCCCGGTAAGTGCTTCAATCTGCTTATTAAAATAGGGGAGAATAAGCAGTGCTTTAAAAACATTAAGCGGATACGGAATGCTTGCTTTATATTCCAATATTGATCCCAGCAGAGCATGCAGAACAGTCTTGCCGCCTTTTTTTAATTTCTCCAGTATGAATTTATTTTCCGGTCTCTTTTTATGAATTAAATATGCCCCTAAAAAACAACCCAAAGCATCCGGCGAGAAGGTCTCTGATTTATCAATAAGATATTCAATAAAGGGATCTGCCGTATCATTTGGTAGATAAATAATTCCTTTTACGATCTGTTCTTTTATTTCGTTGGAAGCGCTGGTGGCTGCCCCTTTTAAAAAATTTATCTCTTGTGCTTCCATAAGCCCCTGAACCGCAAGCAATCTTAATTCCATAGCAAGCCCGTTATTGTTTACAATCTGGTGATTTAAGTGCCGAACCTTATTGTTTTGAGGAGCTATTTTATTTAATGCTTTGACTATTTCCAAGCGCAGCTCTTTTTCCTGGAAGATATTGAAATATTTAACAAGCATATTCACCGATGAAGGGGCCCTAATTTCCGCATGGGTCTTAAGAGCTGCAACCTTTTGTGTATGATCGCCCTTTTCCAGGATTCTGTACAAATGCGGAATCGCCAGTTCATTACCTAACGAAGCCGAAGCCGTTATGGCAGCCAAACTCACATTCAAATCTGAATTATAGAATTCCTTTATAAGTACTGAAAATATCTCTTCATCGTAATAATTTTTTAATAAGGAAATAATAGTAATGGTGCTCTCTGAAGAAAGATTATTTCTTACTTTTTCCATACAGGTGAATTTTATGCGAAATTGCTGATTTGGTCAATCAGTCTATATCATCCCATAAAATACCTTTTCCGGCTTCAATCCGCCGGCGTGCCTTTTTACCGTAGAGTATGGGTAAAAACTCAGGGCTTAGTCCGTACGGAAGATTCTTTTCACTCCGCAACAGCGCGGTGTTGTATTTGGAAAACGCTTCGCCCTTAGGTATGGTTGTTAGAGCAAGAACGGATCTTCTCGTGGTATTATAGTTGCCCTTTTCCGAAGCCGCCAGTTTTTTTATACCGTCGCCCAAAACCGCGTTCACGCGATCCCGGCCATAGCTGCGGTTTAGATAGAGCGCTACTTCTGCGGGAGACATCTGCTCCACTTTTCTTATAGCCTTTACCATCTGCCCGAATTCAGTCTTGTTTAAAGCAATAGGATCATCCAAAGCTGCACCTTGCTTGCGGAGAGTAAAATGCTTTTCCACAATCTTTGCACCGCACATTAAAGCCAGCGACGGTACAAGTTCCGGATGAAGGGAATGATCCGATACTCCCACAGGAACCCCCAATAGAGCTTTTAAGGAGGGCAGTACTTTTAAATTATACTCATTTTCAGGTGCCGGATAGCTGGTTACACAGTGCAAAAGAGCTACATTCTGTGTTATTATTGCCAATGCCTTTTCAATATCCCCTATGGTAGAGACTCCTGTGGAAAGTATGACCGGTTTTTTTAATTCAGCTATTTCTCTCAAGAGAGGATAATGATTAAGTTCCGGTGAAGCGACTTTTAGCATTGGGACATTCAATTCTGCTGCTATTTTCAAACCTTTCTTGCCGAAGACACTGCACAAAAACAGCAGTCCGCAATTATCAGCATATTCTTGTATATGCAAATAGTAATCAATCTCTTTTTCACATGTCTTGAAATGTTCGTAAAGCGCTACTCGCCCCGGCGGAAGCGCAATAATACCTGAAAGAGGATGTACAATCTCATCAGCAAACACAATCTGTACTTTAACACAATCAGCTCCGGCTTGTTTTGCCGCGTCGATAAGCTGACCGGCATATTGTAAATCTTGGGTATACCCCGTACCCAGCTCTGCAATTATCAGACACGGTGCATCCTCCGCATTCCTCTGTTCCTGTATATTTATAGACTGTTCCACTCTTTTACCGCCTTACTCATAAACTACATACTTTAAAAAAATATGTAAATACAGAAAACATTTTAAAAAGAATGCTCGACAAGTAAAAAATTATTTTATACAATAGAAGCAGATATTAAATGAGCAAAATTTATATGATGAGGAGAAAAATATGTTAACAGTTATCTGTGATTCTTGCAGAAAGCAAGTAAAAAACGCCATGAAAGATGTTAATTATGTAACTTTAAAAGACAGAGCTATGTGTCTTCCCTGTAAAAGGGCATTCGATGACAAAATCTCTAACAACATGACCTCTAAAAGAAAATATTCATTTTCTGACTATCGAAAAGTATATAGCGACACACTTACTAAGATATGTAAATAATTATGACTGATTTAGGGGTTGTCATAAATAATAAAAGGAGGGCAACCCCTTTTTAATGCTGCTTAATTTCAGCAAACCCTGTATAGGGGATAAGATTCTTAGGTATTTTTATCTCTCCCTCTTTTGTTTGAAAATTTTCCAACAGTGCAATAAGTGTTCGTGGCACTGCAATCGCCGTACCGTTAAGCATGTGTACAAATATATTTTCCCCGCCATGTTTTGTTCTTATCTGCAGACGCCTGGCTTGAAAATCAGTACAGTTTGAGGCACTGGTAATCTCTCCCCACTCCCCGTTTTCACCCCGGCCGGGCATCCATGCTTCGATATCATATTTTCTGTATGCCTGATTCCCAAGATCACCGGTACACACATCCACAACCCGATAAGGTATTTCCAAACCCTGATAGATCTTTTCTTCCAGTTCAAGCATATAGTCGTGCAGCTTTTCCGAATCTTCAGGCAGGCAGATGATAAACATCTCCAGCTTGCTGAATTGATGAACACGATAAAGCCCTTTGGAGTACTGTCCTGCAGCTCCCGCTTCCCTGCGGAAACAGTGCGAAAAACCGGCTAGCTTAACGGGGAGTTTTTGCGCATCCAGAATCCGCTTGGCATAATAACCTCCCAGCGTAATTTCCGCCGTACCTATCAAACACATCCCCGTACCCCCAAGAGTGTAGATATTTGATTCTTCTCCTCTGGGATTAAATCCCAATCCTGCAGCAATTTCCTCACGGGCTAAATCGGGAGTTATAAAGGGGATAAATCCTTGATTTTGAAGTATGTCCAGAGCATAACTTATCAGCGCCAATTCCAAAATAACAGCTTGATTTTTAAGATAATAGAATTTTTGTCCTACAACATCCTGTGCACTCTCAAAATCTATGAGATCAAGATCTTTGCCCAACTCAAGGTGATCCTTACGCTTAAAATCAAAGTAAGGTATGTCTCCCCAGCGCTTTATCTCCCGATTGAAACTATCGTCATTGCCGAGAGGAACCTCAGGATGAGTCATGTTGGGGATTCTGGAAGCTTCCTCTAAAAGCCGGGTCTGTATATCTTTATACTCGTCTTCCGCTTGAGCTATTTTTTCCTTAAAATCTTTTCCCTCACGTATAAGCTTTTCTCTCTGCTCAGGAGCAAGTTTAGTCTTCATTTTCTGAGCATTCTCGTTGCGTAATTGCCGCAGACTATCGATCTGCTGCTGCAGGGCATTGCGTTTGCCGTATAACTCCGCAACCAGATCCACATCAACTCTTACATTGCGCTTCTTGATATTGTCTTTTACCAGGTTTACATTGTCCTTAATAAATTTAAAGTCCAGCATGCCCATGATAATAACTTATGCTTATGTTGTATGGCAAGTCATTCTTACGAAAAAGATAGACTGTAGTTGCAAAACTGTAAAAAAAAAAGTAGGATGTGTACAAGATCAAGAGGGGGTATCCATGTCTGATAATATAGCTGTCACAGCGGTGACAACAAAAAAACAGCATAAGCAGTTTATAATGCTGCCCTGGAAGATTTATAAAAACGATTCGCACTGGGTGCCGCAGCTCATTATTGATCAAAAAATGCTCATTAACACGAAGAAAAAGCCCTTTTATGAACACAGCGAGCTGGCATTGTTTTTAGCCTATAAAGGCAAAGAAGTCGTGGGCAGGATCGGGGCAATTATCAATCAGATGCATGAAGAGCTCTACCACGAAGGTGTGGGGCATTTCGGTTTTTTTGAAGCAATCGATGACAAACAGATAGCGGTTGCCTTGTTTGATGCCGCAGCCCAATGGCTTAAGGCCAACGGTAAAAAAATCATGAGGGGTCCTGCTAATCCTTCGGTCTGGGATACCAACGGCTTGTTAATTGATGCCTTTGATATTGATCCCGTTATTCTCACCGCCTACAATCCGCAATATTATATCGCGCTTTATGAAGCTTACGGATTTAAAAAAGCCAGAGACTGGTACGCCTACTATATAGACCATACCATGCATTTCGATCCTAAAGTAGAGCGTATTACCAATATACTAAGGAAAAAAAAGAAAATCACAATCCGTAATATCGATCTAAAAAAAGCAAAAAAAGAACTTAAACAAGAAGTAAAAGAGGAACTGGATCTGTTTAAAATAGTCTTTAATGAAGCATGGGAAGCTAATTGGGAGTATGTACCCCTTACTGAACACGAACTTGACTTTTTGGCCAAAGAGCTCATACCCATTGCTGATGAAAACTTAATACTTTTGGCTTTTGTAGATGGAGACATTGCCGGATTCTCACTTTGTATTCCTGATTTTAATATTGCACTTAAGCGAATAAATGGTAGATTGTTACCATTTGGACTTTTAAAAATACTCGCCTATCGTAAAAAAATAAATATGGCAAGAGTATTAGCCATGGGCATTCGTCCTAAATACAGGAAAATGGGTATTGATGCTATTTTCTACTATGAAACCTATCAACGGGGGATAATAGAATCAGGATACCTGGGTGGTGAGTGCTCCTTAATCGTAGAAGATAATTACGACATGCGTGATGTTTTAAAGGGTATAAAAACTAAAGAGTATAAGACATATAGAATGTACGATAAGAAACTAACATAATTATAATTTTGGAACCACAGATTACACTGATTTCACAGAAATTAGTAAATTTCATAATTTTTTATATAAATCTGTGTTCCCTATATAATTCTATTTGCAGCTAATATTGCTGGGAAAATTATGGCAGCCCTTGAACAAACATATTTTACGGCTTCTGATGAACATACTCTATTTTATAGATATTCTGTTCCCAAACATGCTAAAGCGCATATTATTATCATCCACGGCTACGGAGAACATTCCGGCCGTTATCAGCATGTCATGAAATACCTGACGGATAAAGGATTTGCCTGCTTCGCACCGGACCACCGCGGACACGGCAAAAGCGCCGGTCGTCTGGGTTACATAAAAAGTTTTAACAGAATAGTCCGGGATATATATGAACTAAAGGATTTTATAAAGGAAGATTACGGCGCCCGTAATATTTTTCTTTTTGGCCACAGCATGGGTTCTTTGATC
>Ga0307430_1000153_pt1 | contig 68525 bp, 58 predicted proteins | sample SalMarWE160130MG_FD_202159 | JGI IMG/M metagenome (GOLD analysis project Ga0307430, IMG submission 202159) | Salt marsh sediment microbial communities from the Plum Island Ecosystem LTER, Massachusetts, United States - WE1603-130 | ecosystem: Environmental > Aquatic > Marine > Intertidal zone >... | reverse complement strand
TATATCTGCCCATACTACCTCCGTTTTTTTACTTAAGATAAGTTTTTACATAGAAATTGCAAGGCTTTTAATCGTTTTTTGTAAGAAAAAATACTGCGGAACGGAGGAGGGCTTTTGGCACAGCCTCGGCTAAAAGCGAATGGCTTATTTTTTGATCAGAATGGTAATCCGAAGTGAACGTCGTAATAAGTACCTCCGGAGGAGTCGTTTATTCTTTTTGAAATATCAAAGTTCAATATGGTTATACCAAGGTTGAGTCTGAATTCCAGGCCAAAGGACATAATGGGATCGGCGAGTTTTATCATGTGTTCTTCAGTAGTAAAAAACTTAAAGTTTCTGTAATCAAAAGTAGCTGCTCCTATATCTGTGAAGAGAGCGCCTTCAATGCCTCCCAGGGATATTGGGGGAAAGCCAAGATCCAATCTTTTAATTAGAGGTAGTCTAAATTCAAGACTCAAAAGGCCTGCTGAGTTTCCGTATTGAGTGTTATAGTCGTACCCTCTTACCGTACGACCTCCTCCAATTCCAACAACGCCGAACTGTTCACGGTCTCTTCCCCAGCTGTGAAGTAGGAAAAGACGGATGGCAAAACTATAGTAGTCGTTTAAATAAAAGTATTTTCTGAGATCAGTTGAAGCTGTACTAATATTCCAAAAATTTTCACCTGATATCAATGACTTGCTGAAAGAAATTCTGCCTCTAAAGCCCTTTATCGGATTCATATAACCCCAGACGCTGTTATCTTGCACCAGAGCTATATTACCCATTAAACCGATATTTGGAAGCAATCCGACGGTGTCTCTTACTATTTCCCAGCCGGTTGGAGAAAGTGGGTTAGGCAAAATCAAATCTCCACCAAGGTAGTAAGAACTCAAGCCCAATTCTAATCTTTTAAATCTGTCAATAGGAAATAAAACATCCGTGTTAACGTTCCATATATCTCCTGCCAGATAGCCTTCGCCAAATAAAAAGTAACCTCTCTGTCTTACTAAAGAAGCAGCAAGGTCAATTCTACGCTTAAGATAGTAGTACTGAAGATAAAAACTGCTCTCGGTAAGATTACCTGTGTTATCGAATAAGGCATAAAGCTGGTGGTTTCCAAGCATGTCGCTCATACCTAACACAAAATATCCAAAAAGACCGTAATCAGAATAATAACCGAGGGCTCCAGCAATATAGTCTACACCAAAATTCAAAGGAGCTCTTCCGTCATTTTTTATTTTATCTTCTGCGGCGAGAGTAACGTTTATGTATTCTTCTTCATTTAGTTCTGAGGGAGGGTTAGGTTCTTTTTCGGAAAGATCGTCTATGGCGTCAATAAAATATATGTCCCAGCCTAGGTTGGAATAAATCGAAAAAGCTATATGACCTGAATTTGAAATCGAGAAATCATTAAATGACCCAATAATATCCGTAAGTTGCTTCACAACTCCGGAGTCAGATTTATATACGTATAAATTTTTACCTCCATCTCTGTAAGAAATGAAGTATACATTAGAGTTATAAACTTCCGGCGCGATAATGTCCTTGCCAAAAGAAAGGAACTTTCTAATGTTTCCCTTTGAATCGGAAATATATAGCATATTTGTACTGTAATCCCAATTATCCGTTTCTGGTCTATCGCTTACAAAAAGTATGGAATCTCCTTTCCATGCGGGGCAATTATCGGAATATAGGTCATGTGTGATATTGGCGAGGGTTTTCTTTTTTAGATTATATACGTAAATATCGGAAGCTCCATTCTTAAGACCGACAAAAGCGATTTTTTCACCATCAGGGGAAAATTCCGGCCACCTGATTTGGTCTAATTCCAATTCAACTCTTTCTAATATCTTTCTTTTTTTTATTCCTAAAACATAAAGAACATCCTTGCCTTTTTCCATGGCAGGAAAAGCGATTTTTTCACCATCAGGGGAAAAATCGGTGTGTCCATCCATAAGATGTAGAGACTCGAATTTGGGAGCCATTCCTCCTTTGATTAGGGTTCCAAGGTCTTCATTGGTGAGCGAAGAAATAAGTTTGATTTGAATTTCTCCTACTTCATCAGTAAAGTATACAATCTTATCTCCCTCTGGAGATATAGAAGGAGCATAATTATACAAATCTTCAAATCCATGATGCGTCACCATCGGTCTTGCTATATCGCTTGCAAATTGTTTTCCTTCAATAATTGGCCAATATTTTTTCTTCAGCTCTTTAGTCCATTCATCGTTCAAACGTTTAACATCTATGCCCAGAACTCTATGTATAGCGACATCAATGGAATTAAAGAGCTTAAGTTTACTCATTATTTCCCCTATCTTTTCCTCGCCATATTTTTCTCTTATATAATATAATATTGATTGACCTTCTTTATAAATAGGATATCCTCCGATCATACTTAATTGAGGTATAGTAAACAGCTTGTCATTTAATACGGCGTCTTTTATATATGTCTCGGCACTCTGATCCCACCCCAGAGATTCCAGCTCTGCCATGCCTTCGATGAACCATAGGGGTGGTCTTGAGGAAATCATTCTTTTAACCGCGTCTACCCCAGAACCGTAAAGTATGCGGTATTGGAATATATGTACCAATTCATGGTTGAGAACGTGTCTGAAATCGGAGTAGGAACCGTTAAACGGAATCACAATACGATTTTTGAAAATCTCGGCAAAACCGCCTACACCTTCGGGAAGTCTTTCCATAATTACGTTGGTTCCCTGAAAATCCGGATGGGATTTGTACAGAATTATAGGTATTTTCTTCTCATTTTTTCTCTCTTTGTAATTAAACCTTTTCTTAAGCCGTTTGTAACTTTCTTCTAAAACGTCTGTAGCAAAAGGCACTAACACTTTTTCTTCTTTATAGTAATATATATAAAAATGTTCTGTTTCATGCATATACCATTCATGAGAGTCGTATTGAATTTTGTTTTGCTCGAAGAGATATTGAGATGTCAAGAAAAGTAATAAGATCATATTAAACCCCCTATTATAAAGCCAATTAGAAGTCCCCCGGCGAAGGTCCAGGTTAGTAATTTAGTATCCATTATTTCCTTTTTGTATCCCATTTTAATTGCTAAAAAAGCGAGCAGATTGCCGATGCTGTTCACAAGAAAAAGTAAGGGAAGAGCCAGGAATCTTACAATAACGCTGCCCACAACAGGAACTCCTCCCAACAGAGAAACCAGACTTGCCCAGCCCTGGGATACCAGAGCGAAGAGAAAAACCCCTATACCTACTATCCGTTTGTCCCACCTGAAGTAAATTCCAAGGTAAATTATAATTCCGCCTATCAAAAAAAAGAGAATTACCTGCAGCAACCTCTTTTTTGTGGGTTCCGATTCTTCCAGCGAAATCTCATCCTTCAATTTTTCTAATTCTGTAGGCATAATCTCCTATCAAAATTCATTTAATATTTAATTTCCCGTAAGATAAAGCAAATATTTTTCTTTTTTAATATTAGACCCAAAGAATATTCATGTGGTTCCATATTTCTTGATAATCAACAGGGATTTTTCTATTTTGTCAACCATAATTTTCTATCAAGGGTTCTGTATTGTATTGCTTCCGCGATATGACTAGACTCAATGTCTTTTTTTCCTTCCAGGTCAGAAATCGTTCTTGCCATTTTTAGAATTCTGTCGACAGCTCTCGCGGAGAAACCAAATTTTTCCATTGATGAATTAAGCAGTGCTCTGCTTTCTTCGTCTATGTTACAATATTTTCTTAACATTTTAGAATCGAGATGAGCGTTGAAATATAAATTTTCTTTTTTGTATCTTTTTTCCTGTATTTCTCGACACTTTTTTATCCTTTTTCTGATTGATTCTGAGCTTTCTCCTGCTTTCATATCCATAATTTCATTATATTTAACTCTACCTACAGTAACATGCATGTCAATTCTGTCAAGTAGAGGTCCAGAGATCTTACAGCGGTATCGATCTATCTTGGAAGGAGTACAACTACACTCTCTATAAGCATCTCCGAAATATCCGCAGGGGCAGGGGTTCATAGCACCGATTAGCATGAAACGAGCAGGATAAGCTATTGTACTTTTAGCTCTGGAAATTGTCACAAAGCCGTCCTCAAGAGGCTGGCGCAGTACTTCTAAAACATTTCTGTTAAATTCCGGCATTTCATCCAAAAATAAAACTCCATTGTGAGCCAGGCTGACTTCTCCCGGTTGAGGATAAGTTCCTCCACCTGTTAGTCCGGCGTAAGAAATAGTATGATGAGGAGACCTGAAAGGTCTTTTAGCGATTAGAGAAATTTTTGGAGGTAAAACGCCCACGACGGAATGAATTTTTGTCGTTTCAATGGCTTCATCTATATTCATTAAAGGTAAAATCGTCGGGATTCTTTTTGCCAGCATTGTCTTCCCTGAACCGGGTGGCCCAATCATTAAAACGTTATGTCCGCCGGCAACAGCGACTTCAAGAGCTCTTTTTGCCGTAAGTTGACCTTTAACATCAGAGAAATCCAGGTCGAACTTTGAAGTTTCCTGGAATATTTCGTCAATATCGACTAAAAAAGGTTCCTTGGGGTCTTTTCCAAGAGTTTTAATACATTCGTTAAGACTGTTAACCGGATATATCGCAGCTCCTTTTACAACTCCGGCTTCTTTGGCATTGGGAAAAGGGACAACCATTTGACTTATCTTATTCTTTTTTGCAAGAATAGAAGCCGGCAGGACTCCTTTCACCGTTCTGATTCTGCCATCAAGTGCAAGTTCACCAATAATTAGTGTATTTTCAAGATGAGTGGGATTAATCTGTGCGGAGGCGGACAGGATGCCCAGGGCTATTGGGAGATCAAGAGATGTACCCTCTTTCTTTATGTCCGCAGGCGCGAGATTAACGGTAATTTTCTTTAGAGGAAATTCGAAACCTGTACTTTTTATAGCGGATTCAACTCTTTCTCTTGATTCCTTTACAGCGGTTTCCGGTAAACCGACTATTGTAAAAGAAGGCAATCCTCTTGAAAGGCTTACTTCGACTTCAACAGTTTGCGCTTCAATACCTTGAAATGCACAAGAAACAACTCTGGAAAGCTCCAACTAATTCCTCCAAAAAACTATTTCCACAATCAATTACGCGTTTCTGTAAGCTTGGCGCAGTTTATAGTAGATAAAGCCGTATATATATCTTTTTAAATACTTAACTCTTTTGTTGCTTTTGGCTTATACCAATATTCGTACCATAACTAAGTTCCCCGTTGTCTATTCGGATGTGGTAATGACAATCTGGATTGGTGCATACCCATGCTTTGTATGGTATTGACGCACCGCTCTGCCCGTAATCGGATAGGGGGACAAGCACGCCAAAATTACATTTTTGACATTTGGGATATTCCATAGGTAAATCCACTTCCTCCTCCCTTTGTGAGTTTTAAACTTAAAACAATTAACTGCCGTCATAATCATAGTGCTCGTTCTTCGTAAGCTGTACCATTCTTCACTTCATCATAGAAGTATAATTTTCTTTCTAAATATGTCAAGGGGTGGTGCTTCGCACCGGGTCATGAGTCGTGCGTCTTGTGTCACGCGTCGAAAACCCGATCTCCACCCAAATCCTTTACCACAGAACCTATCACTTGACTTATTTAGGGGCTTTTTGTATACTTCCAAAGGAAAGTTGTTTTAGAAAAGGAGTTTTTAAAATGTATAGATCGGAAATAACAGTTGTTGATTGTACGATAAGGGATGGGGGACTTATGAATAATTCGAAGTTCCCTTACGAGATGGTTAGAGCCGTTTATAAAGCTATATGCGACTCGGGTGTTGATATAGTTGAACTTGGTTATAGAAACAGCAAAGAAATGTTTTCGCCTAAGGAGTACGGTCCGTGGAGGTTCTGCGATGATGAAAAACTTAAAAAAGTTATAGATGGTATAGAAAAAAGCAATACAAAACTTGCCGTGATGATGGATGCGCATAAAAGCACGGTTAATGATATAAAGCCTAAAGAAGAAAGTCCTATAGATCTTATCAGGGTTGCCACTTACGTGAAAGATATTGATAAGGCAATAAAAACTGCTAACGCTGCGAATGAGAACGGTTACGAGGCAACAATAAACATTATGGCGATTTCCCATGCTGTGGATTGGGAATTAGATGAGGCGCTTGCGCAGATACAGGAAGAGACAAAAGTAATAGCAGTTTATATAGTGGACAGTTTTGGTGCTCTGTATAGTGAAGATATAGATTTTTATTATGATAAGTATAAAAAATATATAAAAAACAGAGAAATAGGAGTACACTGTCATAATCATCAGCAACTCGCCTTTGCCAACACAATTCAGGGTATAATAAGGGGGGCGAACTACGTAGATGGTACTCTGTATGGGATTGGAAGAGCCGCGGGCAACTGCCCTCTGGAACTTTTGATGTCTTTCCTGAAGAATCCTAAATTTGATATCAGACCCATCTTAGATGTTATAGGAAAATATATTATTCCCTTAAAAGATGAAATCGAGTGGGGATACAATATACCGTATATGGTGGCTGGAATACTGAATTTACATCCCAGGGATTCAATGGAGCTTCTTGATCTTGATGAGGACGATCCTAAAAGAAGTGATTACAGAACTTTCTACGAAAAGTGCCTTGATTTAATATAATAAGAGAGAATTCAGGAGCCAGAAGACAGAATCCCAACCCCAATAGTAACCACGGATGAACATGGATATACGCAGATTTTTTAACGTATATTTTTTATAAATAAAAATAAATTTTGGGATGGGTAGGGAATCCGTGTTTATCAGTGAAAATCAGTGGCTATTATTAAAGGGAGAGGGGTTGAGTTTTAAGTAAAGACAATAAAAAACTCTGCGTTCTCTGTGTTTTAGTTTTTTTTGCAAAAAAACAAAAAGTTGACTGACAGTACTACAGTACCACAATGCATATCGGACTTGAGGCCATATCCATTTACGAAGGAGTAAATCGATACCGCTTATGAGAATTATAAGAATGCTTACCTGGACGAACATCTCACTCATCCAGCTCCACCACGTCAGGCTTAACGTGTTAAGTTGCTCAATCATTTTTTCTCCTCCTCTTTTAGAATGCGTACTAACTCCTCTCTTTCTTTTTTTGATAATTCTTCCTCGGCGACGAGATGATGCATTAAGGTTCCTACTGCTCCGTCAAATGCCTGATTAACAAAAGATTTTATGGCTGCCTGTCTTGTTTTTTTCTGTGAGAAAATAGGTTCGTACATGCTCACGTTACGGTCTTTATTTACCTTAAGGACTCCTTTTTTCGCCAGTCTGTCAAGCATTGTTTTAACAGTCGTATATGCCCAGTTCACGTCTCCTCCCAGATTCTCGATTACATCTCTTGCGGAAGCAGGATAATTTCTCCATAAAGCGTTCATTATTTGCCATTCTGCTTTTGTTAAACCCATATATCCTCCCTTTTTAAATATAAAGAGAAAACATTAAAACATCCATGCGTATCCGATTTTTGCGAAAAGGTTTCTGTCGGTTTGTGTTATATCTGTATCGTCATTTCCGTAGTAGTTATCTGAATATCCTATATAAAAAGCGGTACGCGGATTGATTTTATATGAAAGTAGAACCTGGCTAAGAAGTTCTTGTTCTTCGGGTGCAACTTCATCTATGTAGAGGGAGTCGTCTTTTTTGTAATTGGCGTATTGAAAAATTGTTCTGATGAAAATTCTTTCATTAAAGTGATACATCAATTTTATATACTCCCTGTTTGCTGTGTAGAGCCTCCCGTCATTTACGTCTAAACGTTCATAGTAGTGGTCAAGATAAACCGATAAGCGGGGACCGATTTTTAAAGTGGTGCTAACACCCAACTGTAACCCTTTGCCTTGGCGGGTGTTATCATAATCTATCTGGTCGCCGAATACGCTCCAAAAGTTAAAGCTAAACCATTTCGCGGGTTGGCCTCCGATCCAATAATTTAAAAAACTTGTTTTGAATTCTTCTTCCTCGTAGCGTTCTCTTGAGAGTTTCCCAGAAACGCCGAAGTATGATTGAAGTGGACCGTTGTAATTAAAAGTACCATTAAGTGCTTTATATATTGTGTTTCCGTAGTAATCTTTTGAAAACTCGACGCCACTATAGATATTTATCCAGGTAAACCAGCTTCCCGGTCCCTCTCTCCATATATAGTTTCCATCTATTTCGCCATATCTGTATCCTGTTTGATTTAAAAATCCAAGATCCGAGCGGAAAGTGGGACTAAAATCTTGATATTCGCAAAAAAAGTTGTACGTTTTGATGCTGTGCGAGTACTCTGCGACAATACTTTTCCCTCCAATTTCGTCTGGGGATTGGTCGTACCCTGATGCAATATCATCCGGATAAAGGGTTTTTGACCCCAGGGCCTGCCATTCAACACGATCGCTTTTTGTGATACGAACTATTCCATCAAGACCAAGGACTCGGTTATAATAGTTTTTTCCTTCCCTGTCAGTCATGAGTAGACCGATATTTGATGATTGTCCGAGATCACGGAGGTATCTAAGAACAGTACCTTGTGATTTCGTGTTGCGGACATCAGAGTCGGACCCTTCCAGAGATGGAAAGACAAAATTCGTGACAGCGTCCTGAGCTGAGAAAAACCCAATTGTATTTTTGCCTTCTTTTCCGATTAATTTTATTCCAAAGTTCGGGTCAGCTAAGGTTCTTGTGTGTACAGCATCTATTTCTGTTTCAAAAAAATCTTCTCCTTCGAGGAAAAATGGACGTTTTTCAGGATACCAGAGTTCAAAACGGTTATTTATATCCACCTGTATTACGTCGGCTTCAATTGTCGAGAAATCGGGATTGAGTGTTGCACTTAGTTTAAGATTGTTTGTGAGACCCCAACTCGAAGTAAAACCAAGTTCGTTTGAATAATCGTTTTCAAATTCTCCTGAGGTCTCGTTTTCTCTCATCTGAGCTACTAAGGATGTGAATGTAGGAACGAGTTCAATATCTCTTCCCGGGATTACGTCACTGAACCCCGTTAATTTCTCTAACTGGCAAAAATAACAGTTATTATTTCTGTCTCTTGGGAATGCGCCAATATGATGGCGTACGTTTCGAGGATAACTTCTTACCGCATCGAAACCCCATAGCTGTTCCCCAACCCTACGAGGAAATTTTAACGAACTAAATGGTATAGCCATTTCTACTATATAACCTTCTTCTGTAATACGTCCGTCGGATTCCCATATAGCGTCCCAGGAACCTCCGCCACCTGAGGTGCTTTCGATAATATCTGCCTGAATTCCTAATGGATTGCAACCGAAATCATACGATCTTCTTTCATCATTGAAGGTGTCGAATAAAATAAGAACCCAGTCGTCGTCCCATATATTATCCCTATCACACAAATTAACTCTGATTTGAGAGGGGTCGGGGTCGAATGCTTTAAATGCAACATAGATATTGGAGTTGTCGTAAGCCATGTAGACTTCGGTTGCAACCGGCGCGGGTATGTTTTCCCCGGGACTTACCTCTATATTCGCATCGATTTTAACCGCCTGATTCCATATTTCCTCATCGAGATAACCGTCAATTTTTACTTCCGAGTTGATCCTGGGAACTCTGTAAGGGATTTTCCCGTCACTTGGTTCTTCTTCGTTTGAAGCGTATGCTGTTGATTGAAAAATTAGCATGAATAAAAGAAAAATTTTTATCCATGAAATTTTTTTAAAAAATACGCGCTTAAACTTTGCCGAAATCAATCTTTTCAAACCAACCTCCTTTTTCTTCTACATTTGTAGTACATTATACTACAAGTGTAGAATTTGTCAAGGGTGTTTTTTAAAAAACTAACCGCAGAGACACAGAGGGCGCAGAGACCCACCATACCCCTTTAAATTTAGTTTTTTTTGATAAAGCCCAACCTAACCCCCAAAAATTTACGACAGGATGAACAAGATTAACTGGATTTATTTTTTTATTTTTCTTTAAATCCAAAATCCTAAAAAAGCGGTTGGTTTTCGCCGATAAACCTGGATAGTCTAACCGCCCCATCTTTTATAAAAAAACTCTGTGCTCTTTGTGTCTCTGTGTAAGTATTAGGTTTAAGAAAAAGACAAACAAATAAAACCCCTTGTGTTTTTTCTCTGCGTACTCTGCGCCTTTGCGGTAAAATTAATTTTTGGGTTGGGAAGGGGTTCTGCATTCTGGCTTCTGTCTTTTTACAATTTCCTCACCTTTATGCTTCCGTTTGTGGTGCTCGCGTTTATTTCCGGTCCGCCTTTTCCCATTTTACCTTTGATGTATTTATTTTTATGTTTTGAAGTGACTTCCAGGGCGATGTCGCCTAAATCTATTCCTCCGTTAGTGGTTTTTAACTCGAGATCCGCATTGAGGGAAGACGGTAAACCGAGTTTTATTGAACCGTTTGTGGTTCTAATTTCTGTCCCTCCTTCTTTTACCTCTTTCAGTTCCGCGTCTATGCTTCCGTTTGTTGTTTTTAATTTTTCTACGCCTTCGCTTCTCTCCACTATTATTTTGCCGTTTGTTGTTGTAACTGTAACAAAGCCGTTTAAATTTTCTATTTCCACTCTTCCGTTAGTGGTTCTTGCTGCTACGTTTCCTTCCGCATTTTCAACTTTGATTTTTCCATTTGTTGTTTTCAAATCTGAGGGTCCTTTTGTGCCTTTTAGTTCTATATTTCCGTTGGTGCTTGTGGCTTCCGCAATAACAACGTAATCTGGAACCTTAATTTCGTAGTCAACGGCAATTTTAGATCCCGTATATCCCCCCTTCACTACCCATTTGATAAAATCCCAGATGCCAAAGTCATTCTCTTTTTCTTTTGATTTTTTAGAATCTTTTCCGGAATAACTCGTCGCAATTTCCATATCTTCATCTACAGAAACCTCGATTTTAACCTTGGTTAACTCTTTCATGCTTCTGTTCGATCCGATAACCGCAAAAACTTCAACTTCATCTTTGTCCCACTTCTCAATCTCGATTTTTCCGTTTCGGTTGAATACTGTCATTTTTATTCCAGGGGCTACACTGTAAGTTTTCCTGGACTCCATTTTATATCGATATGAACTTTTTCCGGTTAGGGGTACCAATATGAAAATCAGAAAGAGAAATATCATAGATAGTTTTTTAAGTGTTTTGTTCATTTTTTCCTCCTTATATTTATTCTTTGGTTAAGTTTCCTGTTAATCTTTCAATTTTATAAACAGATAAATACCAGTCAAAACGAGCCTGGGTCATCGAATACTCTGCTTCAAGCAAATCTTCTTCTGCTTCCAAAAATTCTATAACTGAGGTTTCTCCGAGAGTGTATCTTTCGTTGGTGGCATTGTGACTTTCCTGCGCGAATTCCAGAGTCGCTTCGGCAAGGTCGAGTTTTTCTTCCGTTTCGTTGTAACTTAAATATTCGTTTTCTACCGTTACATTAAGTTCCCTCGCTCTATCCGATAAGTCTATATCGGCTAAATCCTTTTTTAGCCTGTTAACGGTAAATTTATTGAATCTCGAAAAACCGGTAAATATCGGTACCGTTATAGCAAGACCGATTGAATAATCGTAATTATCCTTCAAGACAGAAGTCTCGGGAAAATCATTGCCTGCATATTGAAAATCTGTGAACAACGAAACAGAAAAAAGATCCTCCGTTGTTCCGCCCAATAAATCGTATTTCGCGGCACTTGCTTCCGATTTGTATTTGTTGTATAGCGGATCTGTTTCCATAGCCATATATTGTATTGAATCTTTAGAAGGGATTTCGAATTCGATTTCAGGTTCTTCGAGTTCCAGAGAATCTTTTGCTGTTAAACCTAAAATATTGTTTAACATTAAAGCGGAAACTCTTGCCTCTTTCTTTGTGTTGAGAAGATCTATTCTCGATTGGAAGTAATCTACTTTTGCCTTAAGAACTTCAGCGTTTGAGGCAAGCCCGAGAGCTTTTTTTTCTTCTATCAGGTTTAGGTTTTTTTTCGTTCTTGTGACACCTGCGTTTCTGCTTTCCAGTAATTTTTGCGTCATTAGAGTTTTCAGATAACGGTAAGCGATTTCATATATAACGTTATTTGTCGCGTCGACAAACGAATAATAAGCGGAGCTGTTTTTATAATGAGTTCCGAGAGACGAAAATATATCGCCTGGTCCGAGTTCCCATGTCGCTGAAAGGATGTATCCGCTTGTTGTATCGACGGAATTTATGCCCTGAACTTCACTCCGGGTTTTTATCCAACTGTATCCTCCGTTTATTTCAGGTAAAGCTTCAGAGTAAACATATGAGTTGGTTTTTTGCTCTATAAAAAAGCTTTTCTTTGCTTTTAGATATATTGGACTTTTTTTTAATCCCATTTCTATCGCGTCTACCAGGGTTAAATTAAATGCGAATAATAGTAAAGCGAACACATCAACCTCCTTCGATTTCTCCGTCTCTTATTCTGATTATTCTTTCGGCTTTTTCCGCGAGTTCCATTTCGTGAGTTATAAGAATAACTGTTTTTCCTGCTTTGCTCAGTTCCTCAAAAATAGAAATTATGGATTCTCCTGTTTTGGTGTCCAAATTGCCTGTCGGTTCATCCGCGAGAATCAGATTTGGTTCTCCCACAAGAGCTCTCGCGATGGCGACTCTCTGGCGTTCTCCTCCTGAAAGTTCGCTCGGGAGATGCTTTTTTCTGTGATCCATCCCGACCTTTTCCAGAGCTTTAGCAACCATATCTTCCTTGTCTTTCTCGTTTGTATTCCGGTAAAGGAGCGGTAGCTTAACGTTTTCGAGAACGTTTTCGCGGGAAAGCAAATAGAAAAACTGGAAAACGAAACCGATTTCTCTGTTTCTAAATGCGGAAAGCTGGTCGTCGGAATAAGTCGACACTTCTTTTCCTTTATATAAATATTCGCCGCTAGTAGGTAAATCCAGACATCCGAATATATGAAGCAGTGTTGATTTACCAGATCCGGAAGGACCTATAATGGCGATGAATTCCCCTTCTTTTATTTTAAGCGACATATCCTTAATGGCTTCAATTTTTTCTTCTCCCATTTTATATTCTTTTCTTACATTTTTTGTTTCTATCAGTATATTACTCATAACGCAAACACTCCACTGGTTTTAAGTTTGCCGCTTTTTTTGCGGGGAAATAGCCGGAAAAAATAGAAATAACAAGCAGAACAATAACGGTTATAATAGGTATCTCATAGGACATCATAGGCTTACCGATAAATTCAAACATGCCCGTTTCAGGTATAAAAGAACAAAGCCATACAAGCGATATACTAAAAAATAGACCCAATGCTCCACCAATTGTGGACAATAAAAGTGATTCCAAGAGGAATTGGCGTAGAATATCGGCTTTGGTCGCCCCTACAGAACGTCTTATTCCGATTTCTCTTGTTCGTTCGTCAACTATGAAATACATAATATTAGCAATCGCGGCTCCGGCAATCAGTAAAGTCATTGCACCAACAATAGCTAAAAATATCTCTATTCCTTTGGCAACCTTATCCACTATTTTTTCTCCTTCTGTTACATCCCATGTTCCCAGGGCTTCCTTGTCCTCAGGGTCAAATTTATACTTTTCACCAAGAGCTTTGCCAATCTCTTTCTGCGCTTCTTTTGATAGATCGGCAGATATGGGTTTGTATACAATATTACTTATATACAGCCAGCCGTACATTGTTTTAAAAGTTGAGTAGGGAATAAAAACCGCATTTTGGTCATTACCTGAGTAATTGCTATTCTGTATTTTTTTCTTCATTACTCCGATTACCGTGAAAGGAGTACCGTTTAGAAGCACTCTTTTGCCAACAGCGTCTTCGATACCGAATACTTTTTCCTTCTCTTCATCTCCGAGAAATATAACTCTCCTTCTTTGCTCCACATCTAATTTGTTTATAAACCTTCCTTTCTCGGCAACGATAGACCTCATCATTCCATATGATGAATTCACCCCGGACACCTTTGCTTTTCGGAGTATTTCTCCATACCTTATCGGCTGTCCCCAGTGTATATATTCGGGAGATGCCGCTTCCAGAATATCGATTCTTTCTTTGAGTAGTTCTGCGTCTTCAGGGACAAATCTTATGTTCCTGCCGATGCCCAGACCCTTATAAGGAACACTTGTCTGTCCTGCCCAGAGTATAGCGATATGTTCACCCATACCACGCATACCTTTTTTTGACTGTTCCATTACCCCCACCCCGAAACTCATAAGCAAAACAATTGTGATTGTTCCCCATCCTACTCCGAATACAACCAAAAGGAATCTGATTTTATAGGCTCTAAAATCTTGCATAAAATGAGAAAAAGTTTTTTTCATTTTCTTATTTCCTCGCCTTCCTCAAGTCCCAAGACGACTTCTATATTCAAGGCATCAGAAAGCCCGGTCTGAATTTCCCTTTTTTCTCCGTTTGCAAGATAGACGTATTCCTTGTCCTCTTCAAATTTTATTGCGCCCTCCGGAATTACGAGTACATCTTTCCGCTCATCGATAATAATATCGGCGGTTGCCGAATAGCCTACCCGGAGAGGTTTTTCTCCTTTTTCTGTAACTATTATCTCGATATCAAAAACTGTGGCGCCTTCCTTATTCCGTGCTTTCGGGGCTATAATATCTATTATTCCGTAAACTTCTTCATCCGGTATAGCTCCTACTGTTATCTTTGCTTTCATTCCTTCTTCTAGTCTGCCGACATCGATTTCATCAACTACTCCTTTAAATAGAAGATTTTGCAGGCTTGCAATCTGCATAAGTTCTGTACCCGGTTGATAAGAAGTGAGAGGTACCACAGGATCTCCAATGTTGGCTGTTCTGGAAAGCACGGTTCCGAAAACGGGAGACCTGATTATAGCGTCAAGAGAAGTTCCTCCGACTTTTGCCTTGCCTTTTTCCATTAGATCTAATTGCTGTTTTGCCAGATCGAAAATGGATTGGGCTTCCTGAAGATTTTGTTGAACATTTTCGTATTCTTTATCGGATATCAAACCTTTTTCGAAAAGAGTCTTTTTTCTTTCGATGTCCTTTATTATATTTTCTAATCGGATTTCTGCCACTTTGACTTCTTTCCTGACGGAAGCAAGTTCGAAGGGGGTTGGGGTGGGATCTATTTCAAAGAGGGGGTCTCCCTTTTTGACCACAACTCCCATTTCGACAAACACTTTTTTTATTACTCCGGAGAATTTCGATTTTATACTCGTTTCATACTTGACTTCAATAGTACCGAGAGCTACAGCGACATCCATAATGTCGCCTTTTTCTACAACTGCGGTAGGGGTCTCCTCGCCACCGTTCCTTCTACGACTAAATGCAGACAGAAGAACTATAAATAAGAAAATAAATAAAGATACGAATATAAACTTTTTTTTGCGAGACATCATTCAACCTCCTTTTGAAATAGAATCGAATATAGTTATTCTTTTCTCTTTTTCTGTTTGACGAACATTTAACGCGAAAAGTTTCAAGGCTTCGTTTTTTTGTATATACGAAATTACTTCAAAAAAATTCAACATAAACAACCCCTCTTTATTATTTAACCGTTAAAAGCCACTTTGTACTATTGAATTAATACAAAAGTATTATAATAAAATTAGTATAATTTGTCAAGGGTTTTTTTGGCCACTAAGACACAAAGGTGCGAAGAAAGTTTTGTTGATTTAAAAACAAAAATATCTACGTGCTTTATATATTAAAAGATTTTAGGGCTGTGATGTGGTTTTTTTAAAACAATTAATATTTGGTTTGGGTGTGGTGGGGGTTGGGATTTAGAAACAACGAAAATATTTTTTCCTCTGCGATCTCTGTGCTTTGTATTTTTCTCTGTGTTCTCTGTGGTAAATCTTTTTTTTGTGGTGGGGATTTTCTACCTTGACAAGGAAAATTATCAAAATATAATAGAGGCAGAAGCTAAAACTTTAAAAATGAGGGGTAAATCAAGAAATGGAAGAACTATACAAAACAGATCCTGAAGTTTATGAAGCTATAATTGGTGAAGCCAACAGGGAACACGAAAATCTTGAGCTTATCGCTTCCGAAAATTTTGTTTCAAAAGCGGTGCTCGAGGCTATGGGTTCGGTAATGACAAACAAATATGCGGAGGGCTATCCGGGCAGGCGATACTACGGTGGGTGTAAGTGGATGGATGTTATCGAGAATCTTGCCATAGAAAGAGCCAAAAAGCTATTTGGTGCAGAACATGTAAATGTTCAGCCTCTCTCAGGAGTTCCGGCCAACATGGCTATATACTCAGCGTTGCTTGAGCCGGGAGATTTATTTTTCGGACTTTCTCTTTCCCATGGAGGACACCTTTCGCATGGATATAAGGTAAGTTTTACAGGCACCTTCTGGGAGACTTTTCAGTACACTGTAGATCCTGAAACGGAACAAATAAATTATGATGAACTGCTTAAGCTTGCCAGGGAGAAAAAACCAAAGTTAATAATGACCGGTGCCTCTGCTTATCCAAGGACTTTGTACTGGGATAAATTCAAAGAAATTTGTGACGATGTGGGAGCGCATCTCGTGGCTGATATTGCTCATATTGCGGGTCTTATTGTAGCCGGAGAGCATCCCTCACCCATACCTTACGCGGAGGCGGTATCAACTACAACACATAAAACGCTCAGGGGGCCAAGAAGCGCGATAATACTGTGTAAGGAAAAATGGGCAAAAGCAATAGATAAAGCGGTTTTTCCGGGATTGCAGGGCGGACCTCACATGCATACGATTGCAGCAAAAGCTGTTGCGTTTAAGGAAGCTCTCAGTGAAGACTTTAAAAAGTACCAGCATCAAATAATATTAAACGCTAAGGCTTTTGAAGAAGAGTTCAAACGCCTGGGATGGAGACTTGTTGCAGGTGGTACTGATACGCATTTGATACTTGTCGATGTTAAAAGCAAAGGTATTACGGGAAAACAAGCTGAAGAAGCTCTTGATAAAGCGAAAATAACGGTAAATAAAAATACGATTCCGTTTGACAGGGAAAAACCTTTTATAGCAAGCGGGATAAGAATAGGTGCCCCTGCTGTTACTTCCCGGGGTATAAAAGAGGACGAGATTAAAAAAATAACTCAATTGATTGATAAGGTTCTTACGAACATCGATGATGAGAAAGTAATGGGTGAAGTAAAGGGTGAGGTTAAAGAAATCGCCGAAGAATTTCCTTTATACCCAGAAATCAGAAAAGGAAAAAAGGAGGCCTGATGCACAGGAAATTATTTATTCCCGGCCCGACTGAAGTCAGAGAAGATGTCAGAAAAGCAATGGATTTTCCAATGTTTGGTCACAGAATGCCGGAAACCTCGAAACTGATGGAAGAAACAGTATCGAAACTTCAAAAGGTTCTTTTTACGGATAATTTTATCATTATAGGAACTTGTTCGGGAACCGGTTTGATGGAAGCGGCAGTTAGAAATTGCGTAAAAAAAGGAGCTCTTCATTCGATATGCGGAGCTTTCGGTAAAAGATGGGCGGAAATATCAAAAAGCTGTAACAAAGAAATTGAAGTTTTGGAATATGAATGGGGTAAAGGTATTTCTCCTGGTGATATAGAAGAAAAACTTAAAACCGGCAAATTTGACACTGTATTTATAACGCATAATGAGACTTCAACAGGGGTCCTAAATCCTCTGAGGGAAGTAGCGGAAGTAGTAGGTAAATATCCTGATGTAATTTTATGCGTTGATGCCGTGTCCTCAATGGCTGGGACCGAGATAAGAGTTGATGATTGGGATGTTGATTACGTCGTTGCTTCGTCACAAAAATGTTTTGCCCTTCCTCCGGGATTGGCAGTTGCCGCTGTAAGTGAAAAAGCAATGCGGCGTTCTGCCGAAGTGGAAGATAAAGGATACTATTTTGACTTCCTGCAATATAAGAAATACTGGGATAAAGCAAAGCAGCCGTCTATAACAGCTGCGCTTAATTTGATAGTTGCTCTTAATTACCAACTGGATAAAATAGTAAACCAGGAAGGGATAGAAAATCGCTTTAAAAGACACACAGAGATGGCTTCAATCGTACAAAATTGGGCAAGAGAGAACTTCGCGCTTTTCGCGGATGAGAATAATCTTTCGCCCACAGTAACCTGTATTGAAAACACAAAAGGTATTTCGATTAAAGGTCTCAACGAAGAATTATCCAGGAGAGGTGCATTCCTCTCCAACGGATACGGTAATTTAAAAGAGAAGACCTTTAGAATTGCTCATATGGGAGATCTGACTGTTGAAGAAATCAAATGGCTTTTGGGAGAAATTGAAGACATAATTGGATAGGGGGAATTGCAAGATGGGAAAAGGGCCGGGTTTTACTCGGCCCTTTTTTGTTTTATTTTACAGCAAAAAATCGAAAATATTAAATAAAGTTAAAAAGAGCTCTTGACATTCAATTCCAATAGTTGTAACTTTAATACCAGGAGGGTTAATGATAAAATTTAATTCATTAAAAGTTCAGATTTCTGTACTTTTAATTGCAATAATTTTAGCTATAAACATATCGATTCTAATGTCAGCCAATATTATTGTAAAATCCGAGTTCGGAACTATTTTAAAAAGCAGAGGGGAGAACATACTCAACTCCATTAGTTCTACGCTGGAATTCAGTTTGAGTTCTAAAAATCCATCTTTTCTCGAGTCGTCACTCTCTACGCTTTCGGAAAGAAAAGATATTTTATATTTAAAAGTATACGATTTGTCAGGTAATGCATTTACCAAAGTGGGGGAAATTCAAGTAGAGGATACGCTATCGGCAGAAACTATGGTCAAATTAAAAGAAGGAGAAACCATTGCAAATATTAAGGGAATAGGAGCTCAGAGGTTTCTCGATTGTTATTTTCCCGTTTACGGAAGTATGAGAACAAAGAAAATGATCGGGGTGTTCCGAGCAGGAATATCCATGCAGGAATCTTTTGCCGTAACAAAGAGACTCTCAAAAGCTCTACTCAAAATCCTCCTGGTTATCACTGTTATTGCACTGCTTGTAACATTGGAGTTGTTGAATACTCTTTTCCGACCGCTAAACACGGTGAAGGAAAACTTGAAAAGAATATCCGAAGGAAAAGCGGATATTCATGTCAGATTATCCGAAAAGTTTTTGACTGCGGAAAGTAAAGAACTTGCTGTCTCTTTTAACCAATTTGTAAATAAATTACAGAAAGATAAAGATCTAATAGGTCAGGTTGCCGAAAGGATATCCGCCCAGGCAGAAGAGCTCTCGGCTTCCGCCGAAGAGATGACCGCTTCTTCCGAGGAAGTTTCTTCTACTATGGAGCAAATTGCACAAGCTTCGGAAAAACAGGCACAGGAGTCCCAGCTTGCATCAGGAATGTCCCAAAAAGCCCTTACAGTGGTTCGCCAGTCCCTGGATTCGGCACAGGAGACCTTGACCTCCTCGGAAAATATTTCCGAGCTTTCGGGAAAAGGAAAAAAATCCTCTGAAGCAGTCCGGGTCGCCATGGACAATGTCACGAATACGATTCATGAGTTGGAAGAGGTTATTCAGGGTATACAGCGATACTCGGAAGAAATCTCGGGGATAACGGAAAAAGTAAGAGAAATAAGTAAAAGGACTAATATCCTTGCCCTTAACGCAACCATTGAAGCTACTAAAGCCGGAGAATCCGGTAGGGGTTTTGCAGTGGTTGCGGAAGAGATAAGAAAACTGGCGAATCAGTCTTCGGAAGCTACCAGAGTTATTTCCGAAATAACGAATGAGATTTCAGGCGTTATAAATTCGGTGATTCAAAAAACTCAGGAGACAGTTGAGGAAGTCAATAAAGGTAAAGAAACTTCCTTGAAATCGGCAGATTTTTTAAAAGATATTGCTGCTGAGATAAACCATATAACAAAAAGGATAAGACAGATTGCCGAGATTAACAAAAGGGGTGAAGAGGAAGTTAATACAATAACGGAAGCGCTCGAAAATATAGCGGCGATAGCCCAGGAGAATGCCGCTTCTTCCGAAGAACTGTCCGCGGCTATAGAGCAGCTATCGGCTTCAGTAGAAGAGTTATCTACCACTTCACAGGAAACAGCCGATATTGCCGAAAATTTGCATAAAATTACGAGTAGTTAACAATAAATAAACAATGGGATTGATTTACACATTAACTGGAAGTTTATTTCTTTATTCCATTATTGTTTTCACGACAAGAAAACAGAGGGAAGAAATAAAAAGGATAATTTGTTATTCAGCGTTACCCCTATGTTTAATTCTTTCCGGTTTTATATTTTACAAAACAGGATTTCTTCCGGAAGAATATCTTAAAGCTATAGTTTTCTTTTCCCTTTATTCGTTCGGTTTTTTGTTTTTCCTGACTGCATTAATAAATTTCTGGGAAAGCAAAATAGACTTAAAAATTATTGCAGTAATGGGTATTATTGTAATAGCAACGGCAATTCTACACAAGTTAGGCTATATTAACACAGTTACGCATTTCCTTTCTACTCCGAGAATCAATATCGGGGATAAGAAAATCAGTTTAAACGGATTCATCGTAGCAATATTGATTTTTTATTTATCGTTTAGACTCTCGAAAGGATTCGAAAAAACAACAAAAGCTCGTCTCGGAAGATTACCTTTCCTTGATACAACAAGAACGAATACTATTTCTATGTTAATACGTTATACAATCATAGTAATAGGTGTTTTTGCGGCTTTTGCCATAGTAAATATCGATTTTACTTCCGTTAAAGTATTGATAGGTGCTCTCGGCGTTGGTATCGGTTTTGGTTTAAGAGAAATTGTGAACAACCTTATAAGCGGATTTATTCTTCTCTCGGACAAAACTATAGTTCAAAATGATCTCATCGAAGTTAACGGTCTTCTCGGAAGAGTAGAAACGGTCGGAATAAGGACGACTATAATAAGAACGTTCAATAATGTTGAGGTAATCGTACCAAATACCAACCTCGTTAATAACGAATTAATAAACTATACTCATTCTGATCCGATAATCAGGATAGATATTCCCATCGGTGTGTCTTATAAATCTAACCCTTTTAAGGTTAAAGAGGCTTTGATTGAAAATTTATCAAAACTTGAAGGGATATTAGAGAAGCCGGAAGTTATAATATACTTCATCAATTTCGGAGAAAGTTCTCTGGATTTTCAAGTTTCAGTGTGGACGGATAACGCTTTAAAAAAGAAAGAAATTGAGAGTGAAGCACGATACGCTATCTGGAAAACTTTAAAAGAAAATAATATCGAAATTCCATTCTCCCAAATAGACATACATATTAAAGGAGAAAGAGAACAAAATAACGTTCAAGTAGAATAAACCTTTTAAGATTTTTTTCTTGTTTTTGTTACCTTATCCCAGATCCATTTCGCATTGTTCTTTAGACTTTCTAAATCTCCGTCATTTTCGATTATGAAATCCGAGAATTTTACGAAACGGTTGCTATCTCCTTGAGAGTTCAGTCTTCCGTTTATGATTTCTTCGTTTAACCCTTCCGCCTTCAGTCTCTTTTTCTTATCCTCAAGGGTAGAAGTTAAAAGGATTATATAATCGAACCAGGTCTCAATTCTCCATTCGAATATTAAAGCCCCGTCGACCACCACTATTCTTTCTTTGGATGTTTCGATAGAAATTTTCAGTTTCTTTAACAATTCGGGGTGAACTATTTTGTTGAGTATTTTTAGCTTATCCTTATCGTTGAAAACAATATCCCCGAGCTTCTCCTTGTTCACCGTTCCTTCCTCTACCACTTCTTTAAATTCTTCTTTTATTTTTTCGATTATATAAGATTCTTTTAGTACTTCCCAGCCGAGTTCGTCGCAGGAGATAAGATAAGCTCCCAAATCTTTAAAGAGTTCGCATATTATACTTTTACCCGTACCGCTATTTCCGGTTACTCCAATAAGCATATTTTATTATAGTAAAGAGGATTGGTAATAGCAAGGCTTTTTTTAGCCGCAAAGACACTAAGACACACCCAACCCCAATAATTGGACGCAGATCTCCACAGATTAAAAAGAATTTTTTGTTGTCTTAAAAAATTCAACCCACAACCCCAATATTTAGACAGGATAAAAAAGGATTTACAGGATTTTATATTTTTTTGTTTTAACTTTCTAACCCTCTAACCCCCCTAACATTCTAACTCCAAGAATAGCCACAGATTTACACTGATTTTTTTGTTTTTTTGTCGTCGGTCTGCCGTTATCGGTCGTCCGTCATTCTTAAGACTTTGTCTTAAGAATTCCCTTGACATCTTTAATTTAACACATATACATAAACATATGCAGCGAATACATATATGGGTGAAGGGTGTTGTTCAGGGAGTTGGGTTTAGATTCTTTACCGTAAGACAGGCAAGAGAATTAGGTATATCGGGATGGGTGAAAAACACACCCGATGGCGGTGTTGAGATTGTGGTTGAGGGTGAAGAGTGGAAATTAGAAGAATTTGCTAGAAGCGTAAAAGTAGGTCCGTCTCATTCCACGGTAACGGGAATAGAAGTAAAAGAAGAAGAATATCAAAACGAGTTTAACGGATTTGAAGTGAGGTTTTAAAATGGAAGAATTAAAAAAACATATTAGAGCTATACCGGATTTCCCCCAAAGCGGCATTCTCTTTAGAGATATTACCACCCTGCTTAAAAATAAAGAAGCTTTCAGAGAAGCCATCGACGTTATGGCTGACTTGATAAGAGGTAAAAAAGTCGACCTTATTCTCGGTGTGGAATCTCGAGGCTTTATATTTGCCGCCCCCATTGCGTATAATCTTGGTTTACCTTTAAACCTTATCCGGAAACCGGGTAAATTGCCTGCCGAAACTATTAGCGAATCTTATTCTCTTGAATATGGAGAGAATACAATAGAGTTACATAAAGATGCAATAAGAAAAGGGGATAAAGTTGTTATATGCGATGATTTACTCGCAACAGGTGGAACCGCTATGGCAAGTGCTCACCTGGTCGAAAAGTTCGGAGGCGAAGTAAGCTTACTTCTTTTCCTCATAGAATTGACAGACCTTAACGGAAGAGAAAAACTAAAAAATTATCCCGTTGAATCGGTAGTTAAATATTAAAAAGAGAAGTAAGCAGCCAGAAGTCGGAAGCCGAATTTCTAAACCACAACCTTAGTTTTTGGAATTGATGGAGTTATATGAAAAAATCCATAAAATTATTATCGGAATATTTCTATCCTGAGCCAACAGCTACAGGAAAATTAATGGCTCAACTTGGAAGTGAGCTGAGTAAGAAAGGATTTAACGTAGAAGTCTACACCCGTCAACCTAATCATAGGGTAGGGAATAAGGTGAAGCTTCCCGGTAAAGAGGTATATAACGGTGTTAAGATTAACCGATTCTCATGTATCCGGTTAGATAAAAAAAATTTATTATTTAGAATAATTAACTGGTTCTCGTTCTTTTTTCATTTGCTTATTAGCTTGTCTCTAAAGAGCAGCAGCAGGGATATCTTGCTTATTGTAACCAATCCTCCAATTTTGCCCTTTGTAGGACTATTCTTTAATGTCGTAAGAGGTCAACGATTCATTCCTATAATATATGATGTCTATCCTGATATCGCAGTTGCACTTGAAGTGGTGGGAGAAAAGGGATTTTTTGTAAAGTTGTGGAAGAGGTTGAATAACATACTATATCGGAAAGCGTCTAAGGTTGTGGTAATTGGCAATCAAATGAAGCGAACGATAATAAATAATACCGGAGCGAACTTTTTTGAATCAAAGTTTAAAGTGATCTATAACTGGGAAGATCAGGAGTTTATAAAACCCCTTAAGAAGGAAGATAATACTTTCGCAAAGAGAAACGGATATAATGAGGTTTTGACCGTTTTATATTCCGGAAATTTTGGCTTATACAATGATTTATGTACTATAATTTACGCTGCAGAAAGAGTTGGGAAATTGCCTGTAAGATTCGTTTTTATAGGCGACGGAGCCCAGAAGAAAAAATTGAAGAAAATTGTTCGGAATAAAAATTTAAAGAATGTGGACTTCCATCCTTACCAGCCGCTGGACAGGCTTCCTGAAACTTTAACGTGTGCGGATATTTCCGTGGTATCGGAGGACAGAAGGGTAAATGGGCTTTGCTCTTCCAGTAAGCTCTACAGTTCTCTCGCAAGTGGACAGGCAGTACTCGCGTTGGTGAGCAGCGATTCAGACGTGGCTGATATAATACGGCGCTGCAATTGTGGTTTTATAGCTAATCAAGGTGATGTTGATCAGGTGGTAAGTTACTTGAAGTTCTTTCTTTGCAACAGGGATGAGTTAGAAAAAATGGGTAAGAGAGCACGGAAACATTTTGAGGGATATTATACTATTACGCATTCCATAGAAAAATATGTGAAAATGTTGAAAGAGGTGTAGTTATATTAACTATCCTTATTTAAGTTTTTAAGATTGCGTTTTTCCGCAATGACCCGAATCTGATAACTATTTCTAAATATTGCGTATATTCTTGAGGCAAGATGGAAGATATTTTTACCAAAGAGTTTTCTTATTGTTTTATATCCCGGAGGCCATGTATGTCGAATGGTGTCAACCTTTACGATATTATACCCCGCTGCTTTAAATAAATTCCCAAGGGTAAGTGGATTCCAGGTATATAAATGTTGATTGATATCGTTTTCTCTAAAGTCCTCACGAGGGGTCTGGATAGATATATTAACCCGAAGTCAAGATTTTATAACATTGCTACCCAATAAGTAGAATGCATGTTAGCTGACATTTTTGTTTTTTTCTCTGTGTATCTCTGTGCCCTCTGTGGTAAAAATAGTGTTTGGGTTTTGGGATTGGGTTTTAGTAAACACAATTAAATTGGGTGGAGGGGCTCTGTAGTACTGTCAGTCAAGTCTTTGTTTTTTTTGCAAAAGATTGAAAAAATCAGCCATTGAGATTGCTTCGCATAGGTTGAGTAAGAAGTAAAACTCGCAAAGACATTATTGTTCGGGACTGGGAAGTCCCTCCTACTTTTTTTATAAACACAATTAAAAGGGTGGATGTGGTGGGCTTTGCGTTCTCTGCGTCTCTGTGTGTTTTTCTGTTCTCTGTGTCCTCTGTGGTTAAAGACTGGTGGGTGGTGGGTAGAAAACCTACTCTTGACAATTCTATTATTTTGAGGTAGTCTACAGTTGAAATGGTAAAGCGTATTGCTTTCATACATGAAGAGGTGGATCCATACAGGATTCCATTCTTCGAGAGATTGAATGGAAGTAAAGGTATAAAACCCACCATCTTCTATTGCCAGAAAGCGCATCCCCATAGAGGAGGAGAAGTGAAATTGGGGAAGAGTTCCCAATTCTCCGAAATACTTCCGGGAAGCTTAATTAAGATTCCTTTTTTTGAAAGAGAGATGAAATATAACCCTTGTATATGGAGAAAGTTATCCGAAGGGGATTTTGATTGTGTTGCGGTAGGAGGATACTATCATATTACGATGTTTTTTGCCATTCTCTGGTCCCTTATTCATTCGGTTCCCTATACAATAATTTCAGAGAGTCATTTGTTAAATCCGAGAAACAGATGCAAATCCTTACTAAAAAAGCTCTTTCTCCCGTTTATTATCAAGCGCGCCGCTTTTTTACTTCCCCTGGGAAAATTTCAGGCAGAATACCTTATCCATTACGGTGGAAAAGTAAAAAATATATTCTATTTTCCCAATACTTCTGATGTTGATTTTTTCATTGAGGAATCGAATAAATACAGAGGAAAAAAGAATAAATCAAAGAAAGAATTGGGGATAAAGAGTAAATATATCGTCCTCTACGTAGGACGTTTAGTGGAAGAGAAGGGTTTATTTACCCTCCTTGGAGCTTTCAAGGAAATCAAGAATAATTATGATAACGTAACCCTTTTAATTGTCGGAGAGGGGCAGTTAAGAAATGATTTAGAAAATTTTACAGGTGAAAAAGGGATAGATAATGTTTGTTTCGCGGGGTTTGTAGGAAATAAGGAGCTTCCCCGTTACTATGGAATAGCGGATATCTTCGTACTGCCTTCCCGGGATGAACCCTGGGGAGTAGTGGTTACTGAGGCAATGAGCTCAGCTCTTCCTCTTATTCTTTCCGATAAGGTAGGTTGTCGGGGAGATCTTCTCCAGGAAAGTAAGAATGGATTTTGCTTTGAAAGTGGTAAGTCCCGTCAGCTTGCTTCTTATATTGGAAGATTTCTTGAAAATCCGACAGGTATAGAAGAGATGGGTAACAGTTCAAGAGGGATAATAAAAGGTTTCGATTATTCCTATTGTGAGAAGAATTTGAGAGATGCGTTGGGGAAAGGGTAGGAAACTCTGCAAGTCTTTTCTATCTCAGAAGTAAGAATTTGCCGGAAAGTATCCGGTTTTTGTAGTAGAAGCGATAGAAATATATTCCGTTGGATATATAATGCCCTTTTGAATTCCCGGTATCCCAGCAAATGTAATGAGAACCCTTTTTATATTTTTTGTCCGTTAATTTTATAACCCTTCTGCCGGTAATGTCAAATATTTCAAGTTTTATTCTATCTTCCCGAGGGAGGTAAAAAGTGAACTGGACTTTATTGGGAGAAATGTTTTTGTCTATTGTACAATTTGGTAAGGCAGAGTCCTCATTTACGGGTATAGATGAAAACGAAGAATCTATATACACTGTATCAAGATAGGGTATAAAGTTATCTTTTGTGACAGTTAGAAGTATTATTCCTTCTGTTTCCGGATGTACTGTTAGGGTCAGTGAGCCGCTTCCATCAGTAAAACCGGTCGCATAAATTTCGTCCCCTTTCCATAGACATACGTACGCATCCATCACAGGAAATGCCTGGGAGGTAACGTCTATTTCGAAATCAAGCGGCAGAGGAGGTAAGGAATCCCGGAAAGAGATAGTCAGGGACTCCGGAATATCGGTCCAGATAGGCATTAAGGGATCGCCGAATAAGGTATGAGAGAGCCAGGTTTTATGCGAGTAATTTCGGGTTTTTGCTACTGCTTCAGTTACTCCTATATTTGTAAGGCTATCATTAAAGAGTACCTCTAACAAACTAAAATGCAGGGCTGTAGAAAACTCTATCGCTCGCGTAAAACCAAGAAAGGCTACTCCTCCTCTTTCAGGTAAAAGAGTGAATGCTTCTGCCAATGATGGTCCATGATTATTATCGAATACGGCAAAATGTTCCATGTCATAAGCAGCCTGAAAGCAGGAAGATACATACATTATTCCGTAATTGTCCTTAGTGATTAGTGAATCTATACCATTTCCGGGCTCCACGTTGTTACCCCAGTGGTTAGCATGAAAATAAGCGTCACAGGTATCAAGACTCACCAGGAGGTCTCTGTCAAGGGATGGGTGATTCGCGCCGGGGCAGGAAACAACCAGATTGTCGGGCCCGCCGTGTCCGTAGTGATTGAACCAGCCATAGTTATCGCTCATTCTCGCAATAACTTCACTTCCTCGCGGGTGAATTCCGTCCGCATCCTCGAGCATTGTGGTATCGTGTGTAAAATCATCAGGGAATGCGCCGTTCTGGATGATGTATTTAGGTGCGAATCTTAACTCATCAGCCCCGGTCCAGAAGACTTTTGATAGGTAGGAAGGATCACCATTTCCGGGGTTCTTCTCATAACTTAAAACCTTACTCACCCAATTGGTTATCTCTATTCTGTTATTACAGGGGAGCCGTCCAACGAATAGTTCAGGGTAAGGGTCAACGGAATCATCCGCAAACTCCCCATAGAATTCATCACCATCCACATTCCAGTTCCCGTTTAGATCCGAGTAATAGAGATCTGAAGGGGGGGTTCTATCTACTTCATTAATCCCGCTTGAAAACCCATATCGTACAGGCACAATCCCTTCATCTCCGCCAAGCAGGACCCATTGAAGTCCCTGGGGATATTTATCTATTAAGAATCCGCGGATAGCACCGGCAGAATCGTAGATTTCAGATATAGGGTCACCTGAATAATGCTCCAGTATAGTATCAACTGAAACCACGGTTGCTCTTATTCCCTTTCTCGTTATCCAGTGGATTAACGGCTGAAAGGCATCTCTGAGGGAATCGGCAGTTATTACAATATAAGGAGAGGAACTCACCTGTCTCAGAGTTGATTTTCCTGATGATGTGTAATTATTAACAAAAGATTTATAAGAATAAGCAGGAATATCTTGTTTGTTATTTACTATACTTCTCAGTGCCTTTTTAATTATCAAATCCGAATAGGGATCCCGAGACAGTCTTCTTCCCGGAAGCCCGAAGGCGGGGCTGCATGAAAGTTTAATCGTTAAGTCTTCAATGAAAACCTCTTTACTGCTTTTTGGATTAAGGTTTAAGGGCTTTATCTTAAGGTCCACTATCCTGCTTCCTCCAAAAGAATAAGTGCCGAGAATCTCAGCCGTCATAGTCATCGAAGTAATTGAGTCTATCCTGACGCTGACAGATTCAGCCGAAAAACCTTCAGGGATGAGAAGATGGACGCAGTCTACAGGGTTATCAAGTGAAGAGGAGTAATTATATTCGATAGGATAAGATCCCAATAGCGATAACCCGACTGCCTGGCAGAAAATAACGGATAAAATCTTTATCAGCTTATTCATATATTTTATTGTAATCAAATTTGTTCCAAAATTCAAGCCCTTAACAATCTTCCTGTGGAATAGAAAAAACCACTTTACAGTACTATCAGTCAACTTTTTGTTTTTTTAAAACCTGGCCCAACACACCTGAATTAGCCACTGATTTACACTGATGAACACTGATACCCTTCCCATCACATATCCTGTCTTTATTAAAACAACAAAATGTTTTTTTTAATCCGTGTTTATCCGTGTTCATCCGTGGCCATTTCTTTTTTATTTTTTTCTCTGTGCACTCAGTGGTTTTTCTTTTTTAACACAATTATTCCTCTGTGTCCTCTGTGGTAAATGTTTTTCTTAAACTTTGATTCATCATCTTTCATTTTGATATTTGATTTTTGCAGTTTAGCGGCTTTGCCGCGCTGTGGACTCCTATTCCACGGGGCAATCAAAGAAGGGCAAGTTAACTTGCCCTTCTTTGAAGTTTGAACATTATCTATTAGAGGTACAGCAGTGCCTCTCTATTTTTTAATCAGGGAAGAAATACCAATTTCTTAACATCTTGGAATTTACCTGCTTCCATTCTGAGGAAGTAGATACCGCAAGCCAAGGGCTTATTGTAATTATTCGTTCCCTGCCACTTTACACTGTAAGTACCCCGGGATTGTTTACCATTAACAAACGATATCACTTCTCTTCCCAGAAGGTCGAATACGCCGAGTCTAACCTCTACTTCTCCGGGTATTTGATATTTGATTTCAGTTACAGTCCCGCTGCCGAGGAGATTAGGCGTGGCTAAGTATAGGGCAAATTTCAGTTCATCATCCGGTAGAGGTACCGACGTTACACCACCGGTTTTCCCCAATGCCCACATAATGAGCGATGGAGATGGACTGGAGGCGCTAGTAAATAATTTTGCTTTTAGCCTCAGGGTATCATATGTTGCTGTATCTAACCCGGCAAAGTCCAGGTTACAGAAAAAGGTACCCATCTGGAAATTGTAATTAGAATTGCCAGGTATGCCAGTTCCAACATCATCAGGTACAGGATCCCAACTGCCCTCGTGCCGATATTGGATCTGCAGTCCAATGGAGTCATCAGCAGAGGATTTCGTCCATTTTGCGCCTACCCAGTCACTCCTACTTGAATTTTCAGTGGTAAGGTCGTTATATGCAATGGGATGGGAGGTAAGGGTTCCTTCGTTTGTTTCAGCTGGTTCCCAAACGGCTACAATGCCGGTTCCCCGGTTGAAAGCTGCATTCCAGGTGCAGACATAGGTTTTGTTGGTTTGCCCAGTTGATTCAAGGTTACTTGCTGTCGCGAGGTCCGTCGAGCTTGGGTCTGGCCCGTTTGTGCGTACTGTCAGTGGAGATGTCCAGCTTGGAGTCAGTCCACTTGTTCCCTGACAAGCACTGAATATGACAACCGAACCGTCCAGCGAGCTAACATTTTCTACCGAAATCGTAGTTTCGCCTGTTATGGCTTTTTCAACTTCGAAAGCGTAGGGTGTTGATTGATTGACACCGTAATAAACATGAACGTGGGTTGCCCATCCGCCGTCCCCTCCAGTGCATGTAACGGTCACAGTGCCATTGGATGACCCAAGCGTTTCTTCAAGAATGTACCAAAGCTCCTGATGGTTTCCAAGACCATCCGGATTGTTCGCTTCATCACCTGCTTTAGTACAGTCCTTGCCGTCAACCGTAACGTTCGTCAGGCTTATCCCGGTGCTCTCGTCACAGGCGACAACCACAACAAGCCGGTTATTACCGGCACTGCCAATGTCAATGCTATGGCTTTGTCCCGACGAACCGCTTGCCCGTTGAAATTCTATTTCTATAGTTGAGGAGAGTACAACCGAATTACCTTGAACCGTTACACCGTTCTTCGTGCCTTGATTAAATTGATTTCCCGCAACCTGGTACCAGTACGGAAAGCCATCTCCGATATCCATATCCATGGTGAAGGAACGAATAACACTCCAATCAGACCATACGTTTGAACCGTCTGGATCCCTCGCCCGCGTTTTCCAGTAGAAGAGAGTTTCCGCTTCAGCAGCAGTGCCAAGTGAAATAGTTTCGATTATAGTATCACCTGACAGATAGGTTCCCGTAATCGCAGAATCCGCACTCGAAAATCCATAATCAGTATCCCACTGGATTTCATACTGGATGTTATCGCTTTGAGGATCAGTTGACGAGACGGATAAGGTGCAAGCATAAGGAGGAGGATAGGCATTAAATATCGCGTTATCGAATATTCGGATAAGGGTTGGACTGACGGGCGCAATTGGAAGTCCCTCGTATCTGTAGATGCTGTCATTATCGTTACCCGACATATACCAGTAATCGCCATATCTGTAGATTCCTGAAGGCCAACTATCTTCATTACCTATATAATAAGCAGTTTCCGTATAAGACCAATTATTGTCATATCGATAGATGCTGTCACTATCATATCCTGACATATACCAGTAAATACCATCTTTGCATATTCCTGTGGGAGTCCCATCTTCACTACCTACATAATAAGCAGTCCCCGTATAAGACCAGTTTTCATTATATTGATATACGCTATCGTTATCTATTCCTACCATATACCAATAAGCACCATCTTTGCATATTCCTGTGGGAGTCCCATCTTCCCCCCCTACATAATAGGCTGTTTCCGTATAAGACCAGTTTTCATCGTATCGATAAATACTGTCATTATCATTTCCTGTCATGTACCAATAATTGCCATCTTTGTGTATATCTGTAGCCCCGCCGTCTTCATTACCTATGTAATAGGCGGTTCCCGTATAAGACCAATTATCATCATATCGATATACGCTGTCATTACCATTCCCTACCATATACCAATAATTGCCGTCTCTGAAGATTCCTGTGGGAGTCCCATCTTCGCTACTCACGTAATAGGCTGTTCCTGTATAGTCCCATTCAGCGCCGAGACAGATCAAAGAGATAAAAGTTAATACCGTTAATAATTTTCTCATGAGCTCTCCTTAATTTTTAAAAAGATAAAAAAATTTATTAACAACATTTTTATGGTTTTTAACATTAAAACCTCCTTAATTTAATTAGAGAAAAATCGTTTTTTAACTTTTTTACATTATTCGTTTTTGTTTTACATTATAAATATTATACAAATAAACCAAGATTGTCAACCCCTTTCTCTTCGTTTGTTAATTGTACAGGGGGCTTTGTTCCATAATGCGGATATTGCAAGTATTTTACCGAATTTGTAAAAGCGAAAAACTCTTTTTCGAATTAGGGAATTTCCCGATTTTTTATTGACTTTTTTCTTATAAAGATTATAATTGTGTATAAAGTATTTTAAGGAGGTTAAAATTATTTTTCTCTATAACATAATAACTTTTTTAATTATCGGAGCTCTGAGCGTTTTTTTTATCATTAAGGAACAGAGAGAAAGGATTTATTCGCTAAACCTGATTCATTGGTTCTTCATACTTACTTTTTTTTCTCTTACTCCCTTTATACAATATACCTGCGGAAAATTTCCTTTGTGGCTTTCGGAAGAAGAGAGATTTTCGATTTGTTTCACGAATCTATTTATCATCACATGGGTGGTTTTTTACCAGTTTGGTTACTCCATTAAGAAATTCCGCGTCAACAGGTTATTTTCTTCTCTGAAGCGATTCGAGATAGGAAAAAGAGGGGTCTATCTCTCTATCTATCTCTCCTTTATTATTTTTATTGGCTTTTTGTTTGTGTTTGGCGTGAAAAATCTTCTTATCCTTGGAGCGTATAAAGAAGTTCTTAACTCTATCCTTTTCAATCCTCTCCTGATTATTGTAGATAAATTTCTAAGAGCAATACCTCTTCTTTCCCTTGTTGGGCTTCTTCTTTTAAAGAATAGATGGGCAAATAGACGAGAGTGGTGGTTTCTTTTGATTTCTTTGACTCTAATTAACCTACTCGTTAATAATCCACTGGCTTCCTCAAGATATTGGGCAGGCACTGTTATTCTGGGTTTTATTGTAATGCTGCTTAGGAGGCTAAACATCGGGAGAGGCTGGATGGCAACAGCACTTCTAGTCGGAATACTCTTTCTTTTTCCCTTGAGTAATGAGCTGCGTTATAAAACAGTAGAGACGATATCTCTTTCGGATTTCAGTTTATCGGGACTAAAAACAACCTATACGTCACCCCATTTTGACGCTTATGAGATGGGTGTGCATACCTTTCAATATGTAGGAAGAAACGGGGTTACCTGGGGACGGCAGCTATTGGGTCCGCTCCTATTCTGGATACCAAGGGCTCTCTGGAGAGGGAAGCCTGTAGGCTCGGGAGGGGTGGTGGCTCGTTATTTCTCTTACCCCGAGACCAATCTTTCCTGCCCGCTTCCTTTCGAGGGTTATATCAATTTTGGCGTAATTGGATTGATTGTATTTGCTTACTTGATTGGAGTGCTATTTTCGTCCCTTGATGAATACCACTGGAAAGTATCTACCGCCACCTCTTCCGAGGTAATATCCGCGTATTATCCCTTCCTTCTTGGTTTTTCCTTCCTTGTTATGAGGGGAGACCTCATGTCCGGTTTTTCTTATACTGTAATGTTTATCGCGGCAGGATTGGTGCTGCTTTTAAAATGAAGAAAGAAATTAAGGTTTTGAACGTTTTATTGGATGATCGGATTGGCGGAGCGCACATGCGCATCTTTAGAATCGCGAGGAAATTGAAAGAAAGAGGAATAGAATACTCTCAAGCAGTTCCAAAGGGAAACGGAGAATTTTCGGATTGCCTTAGAAAAGCAGGAGTAACAGTTTATCGTTGTGGATTAGGCACCCCGCATTTTATCAGAGATTTTAAGACTTTCTTTTTGAATATAAGTTATCTTATCAATTTTATCCCATCTATTTATTCCCTTGTTAGAATTATTAAGCTAAAGGAGATTGATATTGTTCACCTTCACGGATTATTGAATTTTCAGGGGGCTTTAGCCGCTTTATTTACGGGGCGTTTAGTCGTGTGGCATTTCCATGAAACACTTTACCCGAAATTTTTAATAAATATCCTGAGACCTTTTACCAAGTTCGTTGCAGACAGTCTTGTACACATATCGGAAAACACCAGGAATTATTATCTGACGGACTCATGTGTTAAAGAAGTACTTATTTACGAACCGGTGGATATTGGAAACTTTGACTCTACTTCCATAGGGAAAGAGGAAAAGGTTAATTTAAGGAAAGAATTAAATATAAGTGAAGATGATATAGTTTTAGGCGCGGTGGGTAATATAAGCTGGGTCAAGGGTTATGAGAATTTGATTGTGTCCATGGGAACACTCAAGAAAAAACACAAGAGGCTAAAATTACTTATTATAGGAAAGATATTGTCAACACAACCAGGGTATTACAAACGTCTTAAGAGATTAGTTTCTTCCCTGGGGCTCGAGAGGGATATATCTTTCTTAGGAATCAGGGAGGATATTCCACAGCTGCTTTCTCTTATGGACATTTTCATCATGCCTTCAATAACCGAGGGTACGCCTCTCTCTATAATAGAAGCAATGTCTATGAAATTGCCTGTTATTGCAAGCAGGGTGGGAGGAATTCCTGAAATGATATCCGAGGAGAAAACAGGATTGCTTGTAACTCCGGGTAAGCCGGATGAGATTACAGACGCGGTTTTGAATCTATTAGAAGATTCTAAAACAAGAAAAGAAATGGGAGTGAGGGCAAGGGAAGCTGTCGAAAAGAAGTTTTCACTGGAGCGTTGCGTAAGGGAACATGAAAAATTATATAAAAAACTCATGAAGTTAACAGGGTGATTGAAACCGGTTCAAGAGTCAAAACCTTCTTCAAATCGATAACATATTACATCTTTAATTATAATCATAGTATATTTTAGTGTGCGAAATTGATATGTCAATAGCTGGGTACTTCGTACAGTGAATTAGTAAATTAGTGAATTGGTAATATTAGGATTTGGGATTTAGGATATAGGATTTAGTAAAAACAATAAAAATTAATTTTTTCTCTGTATCTTTGTGGTTTCGTTTGGGGTTTGTGGGGTTTGACTACTCAACCATTTAACGACTCAACTATTTAACTTTATTCGCCTGTAAGGCAAATAAAGTGCCGGAGGAGGGATTTGAACCCACAAGTCCTTTAAGGGACAACGGATTTTGAGTCCGCCGCGTCTGCCAGTTCCGCCACTCCGGCTTACTTTGAAAATATATGAAATGAGCCACATAAGTCAAGAGGTTTGATACAACCTATATAATTGTCGCTGGTTTCTGGTCGTTGGTCACCAGTCAAAAAACAAAAAGTAGAGTTTTTACATGTTCTACATGTGAATATTTTGGGTGGTGTTGGGGGAAAGCAACATAATTTTTCTTTTTTCTCCGTGGTCTCTGTGTCTTTGTGTGAGAATATTTTTTTGGGATGAGGTGATAGGGAGGCTTGACATGTGTGAATAAGAGATTAAAATTTAAGAGTTATGAAAGGGGAGTTAAAAGATAAAGAGGGTATATCTTTAATATCGCACGAAATAAAAAATTCTATTTGTGGACTTAAAACAGGAATTAGTATGCTGCGAGATATGGGAGATAGTGAGGTAAAGGAAATCAGTGGTACGCTTTTTGAGGAATTAGAATATCTCCAGGATATGACATTCGATGTTTTAAGTTTAACCGGTGCTCTTGATTTAAATCTCGAAGAGGTTAATATTAAGGAGTTAAGTGAAGAAAGCGCGAAAATAATTACCGGAAATCATGATTTCGTTGAGCTAAAGTTTAGTGATGATTTCCCGGATGTTTTCTGTGATAAAAAGCTTATGAAGTCTGTTTTGATTAATCTGATTCATAATGCTTATGAAGAGGTTGGAAAAGAGGGAGTGATCGAGGTAGGGGGAAGAAATGTGGGGAAGAGTATCGTTGAAATATGGGTAAAAGATAACGGAAAAGGCATCAAGGGCGATATAAATTCGATTTTTAGAAATTTTAAATCGAGGAAGAAGACAGGAACAGGTATAGGATTATCTTTAGTTAGAAAAATAGTTAATGAGCATTTTGGGAAAATTAGTGTTGAAAGCATTTACGGTAAGGGAACAAAGTTCATTATTGAAATGCCATCGGATTATCATTACGTTGACAGGCGTTCGGGAGAAGAGCGAAGAAGAAGTAAAGATAGACGTAAGGAGGACTAATGATTTTAGTGTTAGAGGATAATAAAGCTTTGCGCATAATTATCAGGAAAGCCCTTGAGAAGGCAGGTTACGATGTTAGAACGGCTGAAAACGGCAAGGAAGGATTGAAGGCCTTAAAAGAAAAAATCCCGGATTTGATAATATCTGATGTCATAATGCCTGAAATGGATGGATTCGAATTTCTTAAGAAGATTCGAAAAAAACATCCATTAATTCCCTTTACTTTTTTGACAGTTAAGTCCGAATTTGACGATTATTCAAAAGGATATGAGCTTGGCGCGACCGATTATTTGACAAAGCCTTTTGATGTTGATGTATTACTTAATAGGGTTGAAAAGAGAATAAAAGCCGGAAAGTTGCTTAGAGAAATCATAGAAAAAGGAAAAGATAAGGTAGACCTCGGAGAAATTCTGACAGTGGACCTAATCAGCAGTTTAAAAGCGCATAAAGTTGACTGTAAGCTTGTGATTACTTCGCCTGCGGGTAAGGGTAGTGTTGAGATTAAGAAGGGAAAAATAAAGAAGTGTAAATTTACTGATGTAGAAGATGGAAACGCTCTTCCCAGAATTGCAGGTTTAAATAAAGGCAAAATTAAAATTGAGCGTTAATTAAGTATTTTCTATTTCTTGACGCAACAGAGCCACAATAATGATTCAAAATGAAAAAATTACAAAAAATAATTAGACATGTAGTATGTGTAGTTGATGTAGAAATGAAAAATTTTTCGTGTAATTTTTTTGTTGGTTTGTTAGGTCGCGGATTCGTTGAATCGGGGGGTAAACTACCTAACGATCTAACGTCCTAACCAACCAACAAATTAAAAACATCGAGGTCTTTAGTTGGGTAAGGAAAAAGTTTTTAATTTATTAAATTATGGTTAGGATAGAAAAAGTGAAGAAAAGTTCGATTGCCGATAAACTCGGGGTGAAATCCGGGAATCACCTTATTTCTATTGATAACAAGGAAATAAACGATTCTCTTGATTTGAAATTTTTTGAAGTGGGAAGTTTGATGAACGTTGAAATTTCGGATGGGAAACTGATGCGCATATACAATATTGAAAAAGAGGAGGAAGAATCCCTCGGGATTGAGCCTTCAGAGTTTAAAATGAAATTATGTAAAAATGACTGTATATTTTGTTTTATAAATCAAAATCCTGATGATGTACGGGATTCGCTGCTTGCAAAGGATGATGATTACCGAATGTCTTTTCTTTATGGGAATTATCTTTCTCTTACAAACTTTACAAAAAAAGATTTTGACAGGGTAATAGAATTAAAACTCAGCCCTCTTTATGTTTCGGTTCACGCGACTGATCGGGAAAAAAGAATAGAGATGATGGGAAATAAAAGAGCGGGAAAGATAAGGGAAGACTTAAAACGTCTTAGCGACGGTGGAATAAAACTGCATACTCAGATAGTTCTTCTTCCCGGAGTTAACGATGGAGAATTTCTTCACGAAACAATAGAAGACCTTCTATCTTTATCTTCAGTTGAGTCCATTGGTATTGTACCTGTTGGATTGACTGCTTTGCGAGAAAACCTTACTTATGTAAAACCCGCGACTCTTAAATGGATGAAAGAGGTTATCGGGTTAATTGAACCTTATCAGAAAGAAATAAGAAAGAAAATAGGGAAAACGCTTATCTATCTTGCAGATGAATTTTATATAAAAGCAAATAAGAAAATTCCTTCTTTTAAACATTATGATGATTTTTCTCAATTGGAAAACGGCATTGGGATGGCAAGGAAGTTTTTAGACGGGTTGGAATCGTCAAAAGTCCCTGACTTTAAGGGAAGGGTCCTGCTCGTTACGGGGACGCTTGCTTATGGGCTTGTTCGTAAATTAGAGGGTAAATTCAAAGAGGCAGGAATAAGGGCGAAAACTATATCTGTTAAGAACAGATATTTCGGGGAATCTGTGGAAGTGGCTGCCCTGCTCGGTGGTTGGGATCTGTTGGGACAGCTATCTGTACATGATTTTGACATTGTGATTTTACCTCCCGATATTGTTAACACAGATGGTATGTTTATAGATGGATGTTCCCTTGAAGTTTTGCAGGAGTCTTTGCAGAAGAGTATTATTGTAAGTCCCTATAACGTGATAGAACTTGGAAATATCCAATGAATACAATTGCAATTGTAGGTAAACCTAATGTAGGGAAATCTACCCTTTTTAACCGTCTTTTAAAAGAAAAACGTGCTATTGTAGATAGAAAACCCGGTGTTACAAGGGACAGGGTTTATGGTGTAGTCGAAAGAGAAGGAAAACCTCTGATTCTGATCGATACAGGAGGAATTCGCTTTTCCGATGATCCGCTTGAGAATCAGATAGTAGAACAGGTGAACTTCGCTCTGGATGAGGCTGATATAATTCTGCTATTGGTGGATGGAAGAGAGGGAGTTTCTTCTCTTGATAGGAAAATTTCCGATTACATAAGAAAAGACAAAGGCAAAAAAGTCCTTGTTGTAAATAAAATGGATAAAGAAGAGGACTGGAATGTTTTGGGTGAATTCAAAGAACTCATAATGGATAAAACTTTTCAGATTTCCGCTCAACGCGGCAGAGGAGTGGAAGATCTTTTAAAGTGGATTCTTTCAAATTGCGATGAGGGAGAAATTATTCAGGGAACCACAATAGGTGTAATAGGGAAGCAGAACACAGGAAAATCAACTTATGTTAACGCTGTTATGGGGTATGAGCGTACGATTACCAAAGAAGAACCGGGAACCACGAGAGACAGTATTCATTCGTATCTTGATTATAATGGAAGAATGATAGTTCTTGTAGATACTGCAGGACTTAAGAAGAAATCAAAGTTAAAGGATTCGCTTGAGTATTATTCTTTCCTCCGAGCAATAAGATCCATAGAAGAGTCGGATATTGTTATTGTTTTAATTGATGCGGTAAAGAAAGTAACAAGGCAGGATAAAAGTATAATAAGGTGGGCAGTTGATAGAGGAAGACCTATTATTATACTTCTTTCAAAATTTGATCTTGTGCCTGAAGAAAAAAAGAAAGAGATTATGAAATACTATGATAAAGAACTTTCCGTTTTCGGTTGGATTCCCAGGTACCCCATTTCTTCTTTGCAGAGGAAGGGTATAGGAAAATCGTTATCTTTGGCGTTAGAAGTTGTGGATAAGTTAGATAAAAAACACCCGGAACTTGAAGATATCGTCAGAGAAGCAATTGATTACCGTCCGCCTCACGCTGCCCGAAAAAAAGTCGTATTGCATTCGGTAAAACAGGATGGTAGAAATATTCTTTTAAAGACTAACGAGCGAAAGAGTTTTGATGAACAATACAAGAGATATCTGGAGAACAGAATAAGAAAAAAAATCGATTTCGAAGGAATCCCAATTTCGATGAAGTTGGAAAGGGGGTAAATTTTATGTGGGAAGCAGCAGCTTTTGTTGGTTCTTATATTCTTGGAAGTATCCCTTTCGGTTATATCGTGGGAAAAATTAAGGGATATGATATCAGGAAAGAAGGAAGTGGAAATATAGGTTCCACGAATGTTTTTAGAGTGGTTGGTAAAAAAGAAGGGATTTTCGTTTTTGTTCTTGATTTTCTTAAAGGATTTCTGCCGGTACTTTATTTTGCGGATATTTCAGTGTTAGGGGGTGTTCTTGCTCTGTTGGGAGCTATTGCGGGTCATATGACAACACCTTTTCTGCGTTTTAAGGGCGGAAAGGGAGTTGCTGCAGGTTTTGGAGGAGTTGTTGCGCTTATGCCCTTAACAGCAGTTTTGGCTTTCGGTATTTGGGTTCTGCTCGTTGGGATTTTCCGGAGAGTTTCGGTTGGCTCTCTGGGCGCGGCTCTTTCTTTGCCTATTTTGTACCTCTTTCTCGCAGAGCCTATGCTCAAGAGTGTTTTATTTATATCGATTTTGATTCCCATTTTGGTTTTTATAACACACAGGAAGAATATAAGAAAACTAATTAAAGGGGAGGAAGAACCGGTATTTTAAGATAGTGGATTGGTAGATTGGTTAATTAGTTGATTGGTAAAAGATTTTTTATGTTTTCGTGACTTAGTGCCATTTTGGCGAGTTAACTTCTTTTTTCGATAAAAAAAGTCAGAATAAAACACAACAGTACGAGGGTGAGAAAGAATGAAGCCCCGTTTGTAAGTCCGCTTCTCCCGAAAATATATCGTAGTTCTTCATCGGAAAGGCTTTCCAGTTTTGATTCGGATGGATGGTTGTTTACCGCTATTAATCCTATAATTTTATTTCCATCAGTTATTTTATAAATCCCGCATTCTTTTGTTTCCTTGAAGATGTAATTGTCAGCGTTTACCGGATCTGAGGCATATTCATTGCCTTTCGGAGATATTATTGTGGGTTTCAAAAAGTTTGTTATGACTATTGGTTCATCTAATAAGATATTACTGCAGAACGGTTCCTCTGACAAAGAGTTGATTAGATTAAAAAGAAAAGGAATAAAAACCGGATGCAGAGATAAATCGTTTTCCTCCAGTGAAGTGGGGAGAATGAGGTGGTTTTTTATCTTGCTGACGAAAGGATTTCCGTTTTCAAAATACATCAGGGTCTTGCCATCGGTTATTATGCAATTATAGCTTATTGGGATTTGACTTAGGGCTTTTAGATCGGATGAATTATTAAGGGAAGATTCCTCGACAACGGTTGAGATCCTATCCGGAATTTTGTTGGAGATAGAGGTGTTTTCTACCCCTCGTAGGCATATAATTCCGGAGATTGGGTTTTGAAGTAAACTTAACCCACTTTTTTTATCTACGTTGTTTGCAATAAATAAGTTTCCTTTTATTTCGGAGGGTTCCTTGACCCATTTGACTTCGAAGTAAGAGGGCGGAAGTGCGGCTATAAGACGCTCGGGGTAATCATCTGATAGAATGTCAATATTTTGTTTGGCTCGTACGTTAACAGTGAGGTAATATTTATTGTCAAAATTGAATCCTTTTTTGTCTTCTAATTCAAGAGACAGTTGGTGCGGTCCTCTCGGCAGGGAAAGATTGAGCGCGAAATCGCTTTCTCCGACTTTTAAAATTCTGTTTTTTTCCATGAACGCTTTTCCATCTAATTTTAGTGTTAATCTGGTTTTTCTCGTTTCTTTATATTTATTTAGAATCTTGAAATTTATGTTAAAATTTTTTCCCTGGTAAGCTGGTCCGCTTTCGGCACCGATTATCGCGAGATTACCCTGAGGAAAAGCTGTCTTTTTAATTCTTATTCCCGGGAATTTTTCTCTCTCCTTTAGTATTTCTGTGAAGCCGTTTTTTTGAGCGTCGGTGATTAAAATCCCGGGTGAGTGTTTTTTAAGATATGAAAAGAATTGAGGTATGCCTGAATGCATAGGAACAATGAAAGCGTTTTTGTCATTAATTTCGATTTTTTCCATTGAAGGGGAGTTATCCAGTATTAAAGTTTTCGCAGGATTGAAGAAAGAAAAAGGAACTTTTAGATTTACGGCGGCTAAAATCAGGAATATTAGAAGACTAATCCGCGTGATTAAAAGTAGCAATCTTTTTAATTGGAACCATCGAATGAGTCTTATTTCATTCTTTATAATAAAGAGTAAAGACGGGAAATCGATTTTCTTAAGCTTTTTTCTCGATAATAAATGGATTATTATTGGTATTATAATAAGAGGGAAAAGCAGAAAGAATGCGGGGAAACTCATGACAATCGTTTTCTTTTTTCAAGGTATTCCCTGAGGGCTTTATCGTAAGGAGTATCGGTAATTATTTGAAAATAATCGACCTTCTTAGGAGCAAAGCCCATTTTATACCTTGAAATAAATTGATTGAGTTTATTTTTATATAAACTCCTCAGGTTTTTAGGGTCCGCGAGAATGGTTTTTGAATCTTCCATATCTCTGAACAGAGCCTCATTATGAAACGAAAAATTCAATTCTTTCCTGTCGAGGATGTGGAAGACAATAACTTCGTGTTTTTTTGCTTTCATTATGTTGATGTTTTTTATAACTTTTTTAGGGTCTTCCAGCAAATCGGAAAATAAGATGAAAAGGCTTCTTTTCTTTATTAATGGGATAAGTTCAAAGATAGCGTTAGAAATAGAAGTTTTACCTGAGGGTTCATTTTTACTCAGAGTACCAAGTAGATATTTCAGATGATTCATACGGCTCCTTGTGGGGATGAAGGATTCTATTTTGGAATCGAAGAGAACCAATCCTACCGAGTCATTCTGCCTGAGTAGTAAATAGGCAAGGGAGGCAGCAAGGGTCCGAGCGTAATGAAATTTGGATATCTTTTCTCCGAATTTCATAGAATTGCTTTTGTCCAGCATCAGGAATGCTGACAAATTTGTTTCAGCCTGATATTTTTTTAGATAAAACCGCTCAGTTCTGGCATATAATTTCCAGTTAATTTTACTGATAGGATCTCCCGGGTAATAGGGACGGTGCTGTTTGAATTCCGGCGAAAAACCATGATAGGGACTTTCGTGTAAGCCGGTTAAAAACCCTTTGACAATTATTTTGGCCCTGAGGTTCAGGGTGCTGATTTTTTCTAAGATTTCAGGTTTTAAAAGTTCCAAAAATTTCTACACTATTCTTCAAGTACTACGATCCTAACTTTTTCTCCTTCTTTTATGGTAAGAGGCATACCTTTACTATTAAAGCCTATTATAGCGTAATTTAAGGGGACCGTATCCTTTTTTGTTATTGTAGCATAATACCCAATGCTAATCTCTCCGGGTTCCCCCCGTTTTTCTCCGTGATATCCGCTTGTATCTGTACTTTCTATTTGAGATGGCACATCGTACAGAAATTTGCTTAGTTCGTATGAGCTCATACTGCTTTCCGTGTAAGGGTTTACGGGAACCTGGAAAACTTCAAGCTGATCGTATATATCATATGTTGAAAAAGGTATTTTTCCGTTGGTGAAAGCTCTATACCTTTCTATAGCTGCTTTAACGGTGAACATATTAGACTGTAATTTTCTTTCCTTTGTTGTTACTTTTGCATTTTGATACTGTGGTTCAATTAAAATGTATAATAAACCGAAAAAAGCAATAATTATAAGTATATCAAGCAATCTTAATGTAGCTTTGTTCATTTAACCTCCTTATGTATGTGCTAAAAATAATGAATAATCAGATTATGTCAAGGGGATTCTTAGGGCATGGCCCTACGAATGACCGACAATCGCAGAAGAAAGTTAGTGTGTTAGTGTGTTGGTGGGTTGGTGTGTTTTCAAAACAGGCCAACCCACCAACGGTCCAACCGACTAACGGGGTAGTTTTTGGAGGGGAGGTGCAAGTCCTTGACAAAAACAATTATAAAATTATGGTTAAAAGTAAAGGAGAGCGAAGAGATGTTTAAAGTGTTTAGTGTTATAATTGCATTATTGTTGTTTTGTTCGTTTCCTCATTTATGCATTGCAAAAGATGTTACTCTTACTGTTACCTATAACAACGTACCTTTTAACGAAGATTTGAAAACAGACTGGGGTATATCTGTTTTCATTGAAGGTTTGGCAAAGTCTATACTATTTGATACCGGGGGTAATGGTTCTATTCTCTTATCCAACATGGAAAAGCTTAAAATTAATCCTGCTGAGGTAGAGCTTGTGGTTTTATCTCATATTCACTATGATCATGTGGGAGGTCTTGATGCTGTCTTGGAAAAGAACAATAAGGTTTCAGTTTATCTTCCTTCTTCTTTTCCCGATGATTTTAAAAATAAAGTAAAGAGCAAGACAGGGAAATTATTAACTGTAAAGGAACCCCATAAGATATGTGAAAACGTGTGGTTAACGGGAGAATTAGGGACCTCGATTAAGGAGCAATCGCTTGTTATTGGTACGCCGGAAGGCCTTATTGTAGTTACCGGTTGTGCACATCCGGGAATAGTTGATATTGTGAAGTTTGTTAAGAATCATTTTAAGGAAAATATATATCTGGTTCTAGGAGGGTTTCATCTCATTTCTTATTCTGAAAGTGGAGTGAAAAAGATTATAAGAGAACTGAAGCGATTAAAAGTGAAAAAGATTGCTCCTTCACATTGTACAGGCGAAAGAGCAATAGAGCTGTTCAGAGAAGCATGGGAAAAAGATTTTATTGAACTGGGTTGCGGAGCAAAGATAAAGATATCGCTTGGGAATAAAAGCGAATGAGAATTAACACTAATCAAGTCAGGAGGTATAAATGCAGAATGCAGGATCAGAGAATACGTTTGAAGCGATAAGTGAAAATTTAAAAGATATAAATAATATTGTGATGGTGATGAGTGGTAAGGGTGGTGTTGGCAAGAGTACGGTTGCAAGTAATCTTGCTCTTGTTTTAGCTGGGCGTGGAAAAAAAGTTGGACTTATGGACATTGATATTCATGGGCCAAATCTCCCCAAGATGTTAGGTGTGGAAAAAGAGAGGATGCAAAGTTCACAAGAGAACAGAATCGAACCAGTTGTAATATCCGATAAATTAAAACTTGCGTCTATGGCATTTATGCTTCAGGATGAGCATCAGGCTATAATATGGAGAGGGCCTCTGAAGATGAAGATTATTCAGCAGTTTCTCAGTGATATCCAGTGGGGTAAGCTTGATTGGCTGATTGTGGACGCTCCTCCCGGTACCGGAGACGAACCTTTATCTATGGCTCAGCTCGTTCCTGCAAGTAGTGCAATTGTGGTAACTACTCCACAGGAGATTTCAATTCTTGATGTAAAAAAGTCAATTGATTTTGTCAAGAAACTGAATATAAAACTGCTCGGTATTATAGAAAATATGAGCGGTTTTAAATGTCCTCACTGCGGAAAAGAGATTTCGCTGTTTAAAAAAGGAGGAGGAAAGAAACTTAGCGTAGAAATGAGAATTCCCTTCTTAGGCTCCATCCCTCTGGATCCAAATCTCGTTGACTCCGCAGACAGGGGAATATTATATGTAGAAAAATTTCCCGATTCCCCGGCTACGAAGGCTTTGCAGGAAATTGCAGATAGAATTAGTAAGAAAAAGTAAGTTTGAGTCTAAGTTTGAACTAGGAATGAGAATGAAATTAGTGTGTTTTTTTAACAGTCCAACGGACTAACGGTCTAACATACCAACTGTGGGGTGGGGTTTTGGGTAGGGAAGTATGAGTCCTTGACATTTGATTCAATGTGTATACTTTCGTTAAAAAGGAGACAAAGTGGGTTTAATAAGCGAAGAAGATAAAAAATATTTAAGAGAAGAGTTTGAAAAGACTCTTAGAAGAAAGGTAGAAATCCTTTATTTTGGAGAACAAAAAAAGGGATCTCAGTATTCTGTGCAGACAAAAGAATTGTTAGAGGAAGTTGTGGCTTTAAACGATAAATTGTCTCTTACTCTGAAAAATTGTGATGATGCCGATGAGATGAAATCTGAAGGATTAAACCTTTGTCCATCAATTAAAGTTAAATCAGAGCGTAGCGGTTTCGTGAACTTTTATGGTATTCCCGCAGGGCATGAATTTGCATCTTTGGTGGAAGCAATAAATGATATGGGTTCGGATAATCTTTTGCTTCCTGATGATGTTGTTGAAGGCTTGAGAGAAATTAACAAACCTTTGGATATAAAGGTTTTTATCACCCACGGTTGCCCATACTGTGCGGGTGCTGTTAGAAATGCGCACCAGTTTTCTCTGGTAAACGAGAAAATAAAAGGTTCGATGGTTGATGCTAATTACTTTGGAGAACTCTCAATGAAACATCAGGTTTCAAGTGTGCCTCATATAGTTATTAATGACAAGATTGGTTTTGTTGGTAATGTGCCCCCCAAAATTTTTCTGGATAAGATAAAGGAAGCTTTGAAGTAAATGGAATTTTCCGTAAGAAAGAATGAACGCAGCAGTGGAAAGAAACATTTCTCTGCTGCTGTAATAGGCAGTGGCCCTGCTGGATTGACTGCAGCTATTTACCTGGGCAGATCTAAAGTCGACACGGTAGTATTTGAGAAGGTTATTCCCGGTGGGTATGTTGTTAACGTTGAAAAAATCGAGAACTATCCAGGTTTTCCTGAAGGTATATCCGGAGAAGAATTGGGGAAACTTTATGCTCGGCATGCCGAGAGGTTCGGCGCGGAGATCAGGGCTGAAGAGGTTACAAAATTAACGTTAAATGAGGTGCCTTTTAGAATAGAAACTTCGCATGGTTCTTACACTTCGGATAGCTTGATTTTGGCAACAGGTACTTCGAATAAGAAGTTAGGTGTTCCCGGAGAGGAAGAATTCACTCATAAAGGGATTTCCTTTTGTGCAACCTGTGACGCACCCTTCTTCGAAGGTGAAGATGTTGTTGTGGTGGGGGCAGGAAATTCAGGGGTTCAGGAGTCGCTTTACATTTCAAGATTTGCGAAGCATATAACGATAATTGAATTTCTCGATCACTCTACTGCAGAACCGATACTTATAGACCGGTTAAATGAGAATGAGAAAATAGAATTGTTGACTTCCCATTCGGTGGTGAGTTTTAAAGGAGAGAAATTTCTAAGCAATGTTGATATCAAAGATATAAAGAGTGGAGAGGTAGAAAACCTTAAAGTAAAAGGAGTTTTTATTTACGCAGGTGAAGTTCCTAATAACGATTTGGTTAAGGATACGATAAAATTAGATGAAAAGGGTTTTATCGTTACCGATGATCGTTTACGGACTTCGGTTGAGGGGATTTTCGCTGCAGGTGATGTGAGAAATACACCCTTGCGACAGGTAGCAACTGCCATTGGAGATGGAGCTATTGCCGGTCATGAGGTATATAAATTCCTGGAAGAAAGCAAATGAATGTAAAAGTTTATACTAATTCAAGCTGTCCTTACTGCATTAAACTAAAGAAGTTTCTAAAAGATAATGGAGTTAGATTCAAGGAAATAAATATCTCGGTATACCCCCAAGCTGCAAAAGAACTTAAAAATAAAACAGGGCAAACCGGGGTTCCGGTTACACTTTTTGGAAACCATAAGATTGTTGGTTTTGATGAACTTAAATTGAGAAGATTGTTAAAAATAAAATAGTGAGGTAATTATGAAGAAATTTGTTTTTCTTTTATTATTTTTGTTGACCATTTCCGGATGCGGCAGAGCTGAGGGTAATACCAAGGAAAAAGAAGGTGAAGGAAAAGTAGGATTGACTAAATCGATGATCGCGCCTGATTTTACTCTTAATGATTTGGAAGGGTATGAACATAGTCTTTCCGAATACAGAGATAGAGTAGTCTTACTTGATTTCTGGGCAACCTGGTGTCCTCCATGTGTGATTGAAATACCTCACTTTGTGAAGTTCTACGATAAGTATAAGGAAAAAGGTCTCGTCATTCTTGGAGTGAGTTTGGATACTGACGAAAGGCGGCTTAGAAATTTTATTGAAGATAAGAATATGGAATATCCTGTCTTGGTTAATGCCGGAAAAGTGAGTGTGACGTATGCTGTACAGGCAATACCGACTGCTTATTTAATTGATAAGGATGGAAGGATCGCGGGCAAGTTTGTGGGATATGCTCCCGGACACGAAAAAAAGATAGAGGAGACCTTTCTCAAGTTATTGGAAAAAGAGGATGAATAAGCGTATACTCATTTACATTCTGGGATTAATCCTTTTTCTCGGGTTTTTTGCTTTTGGGATTACTTCCCAGCAGAGGTTGGATACCGAGCATAGAGGGTCAATCATCTGTTTTTCCTGCATAGGCATTGGTTAGTATGTTCGGATGGCTGTATAAAAGAATTGTCCGGTATTACATATTAATCGCGTCATTTTTTGCGGGAAACAATTATTTTCATAAAACTATCTATCAGGGTGGACTAAAGGGTTTTTGTTTTCCGGGATTGAACTGTTATGCCTGTCCCTTAGCCCGGTTTTCCTGCCCTCTCGGGTCTCTTCAGAATTTTATCGGCGTTAAAACTTTTCCCATCTATGTGTTGGGATTCATGGGTCTTTTGGGGATAACCTTGGGAAGATTGGTATGCGGATGGATTTGCCCTTTCGGTTTTTTTCAGGAACTTCTTTATAGGATCAAGACTTTTAAAATTCGTATTTCCCAGAAATATAGTTATTCCAAGTATATAGTTTTGTTTGTTTTTGCTATAATTCTTCCGTTTTTGACTGCTCAACCATGGTTTTGTAAATTATGTCCGGCTGGAGGAATAGAGGCGGGTATTCCTATGGTTGCAATGACACCATATCTTAGAAGTCTTATCGGAATTTTGTTTTATGTTAAAATGACGATTGTTGCTGTATTCGTAGCCTTTTCTGTTTTGATTAAGAGGCCTTTTTGCCGTTTTGTATGCCCTCTTGGGGCAATTTATGGAATTTTCAATAAATTTACATTTTTCAAGATAAAGGTTGATGAGAAAAAATGTATTGAGTGTTATGCCTGCCAAACCGTTTGTCCTATGGATGTTGAGATTTTTAAAGCTCCGGATTCTGTAGATTGTATCAGGTGTGGTGAATGTATTAAAGCATGTCCGACGAGCGCGATATCATTCAAATATGGGATAGATTAGTGCTGATATATTGGATGTAAGTTTTATAGTCCAACGTTGAGAACCCAAAGTCAAGAAGCAAGGTAGATTTTGGAAATTAAATATTAAAAATTAAAAAGCAAAATGACAAATAAAAATGCAAAAACTAAAAATGATAGGACGCGGATAAACGCAGATTTTTTGGATTTGAATCCCCCCTCCACCCCAGATTAATTAGCCACTGATTTTCACTGATAGTCACGGATTGCCACTCACATCCCCCAATATTTTTTATTTTTAAACAACAAAATAAATCTTTTAAAGGGGTAGGGTTTTGTGTGAAAAACAGATATAAAAAGGGAGTTGTTTGATTTTTACATTTTAGTGGCTTTGCCGCGTTAGGTTAATCTTGTGAAATCTTGTGGTTAAAATTTGGATAGTGGGGCGGTTGAGACCTTAATATTTACGGCTATTCTTTTTGTTTTTTCTCTAATATATTATAAGAAGAGACGTTAGCTTTTAGATTCTTAAAGTTAAGTCCCCAGAGCCAAAGGCAGATAAGCCCTACTCCCACGACAAGTCCAAATTGCGAAATGTAAAGTAGTATAGAATAACTCAAAGCCATGTTTGGATCAACCTTAAAAATCACCAATCCCTCTTTTACGAAAAACTGGAATGTTCCGACAAAACCGGAAGTCGAGGGAATCATGATGCCGAAAGCAAGAATTATCATATCCAGAAAAGCTGCATATACGGGTAAGCGAATTGGGAACGAAAAAAATAAAACGTAAAAAAGGAAACCGGTAGAGATCCATATCCCAAGAGATAAAACCATTGCCATAAAGAAATTTGATCTATTTTCCAGAATATTCAATCCTTCTATGAAAGCGGAAAGAAGTACTTTCACTTTTTCTTTTATTTTTTCTCCGAATATCGTTAATGGTTTTTCGATAATTTTAAGAAATACGGACTTTTTTTTGGGCATAATGAAAAGAAGAATAAAAATTACAATATTCAAAATAACAATTGTAGTTCCTGTTCTTTTGAACCAATCCGGTACAGGAAAGAAGATTACAATAATGGCTGTGAAAAAAGATAGCATAAAAACATCCAGGACTCTTTCCACTATTATTGTGGCGAAAGCAGCGCTCTTACTAATATTTCCTCTTGTACCTATAAGGTATGCCCTTACAACTTCGCCAGCTCTGACAGGCAGAATATAGTTGCACATAAACCCTATCATTGTTGCTTTAAAAACCATAGATAGGGAGAGTTTTTTTAAAGGATTTAAAAGGATTTTCCATCTTATTGAACGTAGAAAAAAAGCAAAAAATGTAATTAAAATCGCAAAAGCAAAGTATAATAAATTTGCGTTTAATAATGATTCCCCTATTTCTTTTGTGTTTACTTTTTTGAAAGCCAGATATAAGAAAAGAATTGAGATTAAAAGGCTTAAAACGAGTCCAAATATTTTTTTCATATAGTGGGCCCTTTGATTATTTCGACCGAGCTTGAGCTTCCCAAAACTGAGGCGCCGGCTTTTATGAGTTCTAAAGCGTTATCCGTATTTTCTATCCCCCCGGCTGCTTTTATAGGGAGTTTTGTTGAACTTTTTATTTTTTTTATTTGATCGGTGGTAACCGGACCGTTTGTGCCTGTGCCGGATTTAATAAAGTCAGCACCGGCACTTTCCACAATTTTTATTGCGGATAAGATTTCTTTACTGGATAGGATTGGGGCTTCTATTATAACTTTAAGTAACCCGTCCGGATGTACAATATTTGCAATTTCTTCAATGTCTTTCTCGATTTCTTTATATTTTTTACTTTTTAAGAGAGGTATTTGCATCACAAGATCCACTTCTTCTGCTCCGTTTTCAATTATTACCTCTGCTTCTTTTTCCCGAATGGAAGTTAATGAAGAACCTAAAGGAAAATCACAGACGGAGATTATTTTGATGGGTTTGTTTTTCAGGTAGTTAGAGACCAAGGGAAGCCACACGGGATTCACACAGACTCCTCTAAAACTGTATTTTAAAGCTTCCTGGCATAATTTTTTAATATCTTTTTCGTTCGCGCTGATTTTTAAATTTGTATGGTCTATTAATGTGTTGATATATTGCATTAGTAACCTAAAGTAATACCTATAACTTTTTTTTAAAAAAGTATCTCATTTAGTTTCGTTTCTTTGGGAAATGAAATATTAAAAATTAAAAAGCAAAATGACAAATAAAAACGCAAAATTATCCCTTTCACCCAGGCTAGAAAAACAGAAACGATATTTGTGTTATTCATGTGATTTGTTGTTTCTTTTCTTTGAACACATCTTTAATTTTTGATTTGTATTTTTCCATTTTTATATTTGATTTTTGAATTTACGCGACCGCCGGGAGCTATTTTACTATTCCTCTTTTAGATTCATTGATGAATTTAATAATACGTTCTATATCTTTATTACCTTTGAAATCATTTTCGAGTTTTTCCACTGCCTGTTTTGTGTTAAGTTTTGATCTAAATAGTATGTGAAAAGCTTTTTTTATTTCGCCTATTCGTTCGGATGAAAATCCGTTTCTTCTTAGACCGCGGGAATTATAAGAAATGACTCGCAAGGGTGAACCGGCTGCCATGGCAAAAGGAACTAAGTCTTTTATTATTCGGAAGCCCCCGCCTATTATTGAATAAGCTCCGATTTTAACCCACTGGTGGACCGGAACGAACGCTGATATATAAGCGAAATCTTCGATTTCTACGTAACCTCCAAGAGTTGCTCCGTTTACAAGAAGAACATTGTCCCCTATTTTGCAGTTATGCGCTACGTGAGAATATGCCATCAAGTAATTTTTGTTTCCGATTTTCGTTTCTGTTCCTTCTCCTACAGGGAGATGAATTGTTGTAAATTCCCTGATTATGTTTGAATCACCGATAATTACTTTTCCCAGGTTGTTTTTATGGCTTTTATCCTGCGGGGTATTTCCTATTACTGCATAAGGATGTATTTCATTTTTTTCCCCAATTTGAACGCCATTTTTAATAATAGTTCCTTTAGCTATTGTTGTGCCGTTTCCTATTGTAACGTCTTTTTCGATCAGGCAACACGACCCGATCTGAACGTCTTTTGCGATTTTTGCTTCCGGGTGAACTTCTTTTTGCATTATGCTCCTTTTCTTTCTACGATAGCTCCTGAGAAGGAGCCTTCAGCGACCATTGTGTCTTCAACGAAAGATTTTCCTTCCAATTTGTAAAAGTTGCTTCTGTATGCGGTGAGTTTGACTTTGTGTTTCAAAATATCTCCCGGACGGACAGGACTTCTAAATTTTGCTTTGTTAATAGTCGTAAAATAAACATTTGCCTTTTGGGGATCTTCAAGTTTGTTTAAAAGCAGAAAGCCGCCGGCTTGAACCATAGATTCAATTATCAGAACCGCTGGCATTATGGGATCCCCGGGAAAATGTCCCTGGAAAAAAGGTTCGTTAAATGTTACGTTTTTTATACCTATAACTTCATTTTCACCTGATAATTCGACTTTATCGATTAACAGAAAAGGATATCTATGAGGCATAATTTCAAGTATTTTTTCAATATTAAACTTCATTTTCGCTCCTTTTTATTTCTTTTATTAATTGAAAATGCAATAAATGACCTCCTCTAAAAACAAAATATCGTCCGATAGGAATTGGTTTAATCAGATAAAGTTCTCCCAGCAGGTCCATTACTTTGTGTCTTACAGCTTCGTCAGGGAAACGAGCTTTGTTTAATGTTCCGTTGTCTGTATAGACCAGAGTGTTCTCTTCTGAGGCTCCTAGAGCAAAGCCCTTTTTGTGGAGTTCTTCTTTCCATGAAAGCATTCCGTAGGTTCTGGAACTCGCTATCTCATTAAAACTGGATTTTCCGTTAAAAAGATATTCCTGATAGTAAAGTAATGGGTGATTATAAGAAATAATATAATGAATTTCAAGTTTGTTTGCCGGTTTGCAGGAAGCAAAGCAACCTTTGCCTTCGACAATGATATTTTTTTTAAGATATCTTTTCTTTTTTTCGCTTTTTAATTCTTTTATGCCGGTTTTTTCGATTGCTGAGATAAAAGGATAGGCGCTGCCGTCAAGAGCCGGTATTTCATCACCTTCAATGTCTACTTGAACGTGATCAATCTTACAGGCGTAAAGAGCACTCATAAAATGTTCTATGGTTCTGATATTTTCGCCGTTTTTTGAGAGAGCAATTTCACGATCGCAGCATTTTACTGTATCCGGTATTGCCGGGATTACTTCACCGTTTTTTATAAATATTATTCCTTCGTTTTCTTCTGGTTTAAGTATTATTCTTGATCTTTTCCCGGTATGGACTCCTGTACCCGAAAATTCAATATTAGCTTTTATAGTTCTTTCTTTCATTTTGCAAATTTCCTGATTCTATCCTTTAAGCTTTTATTATCCATGTTGATTGATTCAAAGAGTTTATCCTTCTCTCCATGTTCGATAAAACGGTCAGGGATACCTATTCGCAGAACTTCCCTTTTTAAGGATTCCCTGTTAAGGAGTTCTAGAACTGCGCTGCCAAAACCTCCACTTACAGTATTTGTCTCTACCGTTATAATTTTTTTACTTTTTTCTGTAAGATTCAAAATAGTATCTTCGTCTAAAGGTTTAACGAACCTTGCGTCAACCACTGTTGGCTTAATGTTTTTGAGTTCGCTAACAACTTCAAGTATTTTATAGGCAATTGGTCCGATAGTTAGTATAAGAGGATCTTTTCCTTTCCGTAAGATTTCTGCTTTACCGATAGGAATAGCTTGTATTTTAGGAGGCTCTTTTATTCCAATGGATTGTCCTCTCGGGTAACGTAATACCGACGGCCCATCGGTATTAAGGAGAGCAGTTTTAAACATTCTTTTCAGTTCAATTTCGTCTCTGGGAGCCATTATCACAATATTTGGTATCATTCTTAAATAAGAAAGGTCAAAAACCCCGTGGTGTGTAGGTCCGTCTCCCGGTGAGAATCCTGCTCTGTCTAAACAGAAAATTACAGGCAATTTCTGGAGTGCTATGTCGTGAATTATCTGGTCAAATGCTCTCTGGAAAAAAGTAGAGTATATTGCGCATACAGGACGTAAGCCCTCAGCGGCGAGGGCGCCGGCAAAGGTTACCGCATGTTGTTCTGCAATACCGACATCAAAAAATCTTTCAGGAAATTTCTCTTTAAAAGTCGTAAGACCGGTTCCTTCTGTCATAGCTGCTGTTATTGCAATTATATCTTTGTTTGTTTCTGCTTCCTCTACAATTGCTTCTCCAAAGACGTCAGAGTAGTTTTTAGGGCCTTTCTTTTTTGCAACTCTTCCTGTTTTGCATTCGAAAGGTCCCACTCCATGGAACAGAGCCGGATTTTCACTTGCAGGTGCATAACCCTTACCTTTTTCGGTAATGACGTGCAGGAGTTTAGCTTTCTTTATTTTCTTCACTTTAGAAAGAATCATAATCAGTTCTTTTATATTATGTCCGTCAATTGGCCCATAATAGGAGAGCCCTAATTCTTCGAATATAATATTGGGGACAATAAGGTTCTTTAGCCCAATATGTAGTTTTTCTGCGGCTCGCGTTGCTTTTTTATTTAGCCCTGCGGGTAACTTTTCAATAAGGCTCCATGCGTCTTCCATAATAAGATTGTAAAATTCGGCTGACTGCAGACGCGTTAGATATTCCCTGAAACCTCCCACGTTCTTTGCTATAGACATTTCATTGTCATTCAGAATAACCAGCATATCCTTTTTTAGATACCCTATCTGATTCAAGGCTTCTAAAGCCATTCCACCTGTTAAAGCTCCATCTCCAATAACGGCTACTACTTCGTTGTCACGAGCCTCTTTATCCCTGGCAATTGCGAAACCCAGAGCGGCTGATAGAGAGGTGCTTGCATGCCCTGTTCCAAAGGCATCGTATATTGATTCATCTCTTTTTGAAAATCCACTTAATCCTCCGAATTTACGGATCGTTTCAAATCCTTCTCTTCTGCCGGTTAGCAATTTATATCCGTAAGCCTGGTGAGAAACATCCCAGATTATTTTATCTTTTGGGGGGTTAAATACTTTGAGGAGAGCTATTGTTAATTCAATAACTCCGAGATTCGGTGCAAGATGACCTCCGTTTTTCGAGACAACATCAATCATTTTCTCTCTCATTTCGGAAGCGAGAATTTCAAGCTCTTTTATTGATAAACCTTTAAGGTCGAAAGGAGAATTGATTTTTTCAAGTAACATTTAAATACCCGCAAAAGCCAGGGCAAAAACCACTCCAAAGATTAATCCTATTATTACTTCCACTGGAGAATGCCCGATTTTTTGGGGAAGTATCGTAGGGTCCAACTCTTTTTGCGGAATTGTTTTCACCAATTTCTTTATTAGTTCCGAGTGTCGGCCGATGACGCCTCTCACAACATATGCCTCTCCCATTATAAATATGGAAAGAAATAAGGAAATTATAAAAAGGGGTGAATGAATTCCATAATATATTGCTATTAAGGTGGTTAAGGTTATAGATGCCGATGAATGCGCGCTTGGTAAACCGCCTAATTCTAAAAGATTGTTTAGTGTAAATTTGAAATGCTTTCTCATTATCCATTGATTAAAAATTTTTATTAATTGGCATGCCAGACCACTTAGATAAGGAAGCAAAAAAAGATGCCATAAGTTTGAATTCATTTTAATTTTTCCTTGCAAGTAAAAAGTTTAATAAATTTTCGAATGTTTTGTCATTCGGTTTTAGTATATTTAATTGTTTTAATGCAAGCGAACTATATTTTTTTGCAATAATTTTTGAGAAATCGATTCCGTAAACTAAAGGATAGGTCAGTTTATTATTGTCTTTCCTTACTTCTTTACCCATTTCTTCTTTTTTCCCTTCTACATCCAGGATATCATCTTGTATTTGAAAAGCCATGCCCATTAAAAGCCCGCCTTTTCTGGAGGCTAGAATTTTATCTTCTGTTGTTTCTGCTAGTATTGCTCCAATTTCGCAGACGGCCGAAAAAAAGGAAGCTGTTTTATGAGAATGAATATATCTGAGAAGCTTGGGAGTCTTATTTGAAGAGTCGGATAGCACATCTTCTGTCTGACCGCCAATAATTCCTTTATTGCCAATGGTCGTTGTTAGTACCTTTAGCACTTTCTCCTTCAAAATAGGTTTAAGATTACCGTGAGCTATTACGTAGAATGCATGTGAGAAAAGAGCATCGCCGGCTAGTATTGCAATGTCTTCCCCGAATTTTTTGTGAGAGGAAGGGACACCCCTACGGTAATCATCATTGTCCATTGCCGGGAGATCATCGTGGATTAGAGAGTAAGAATGAATCAGTTCAATGGCTGAAGAAACAGACATGATTTCGTCAAGTTTATCCCCTCCCAGGAGGGAATAAGTGGTAATCATAAGAATCGGCCGTATTCGTTTGCCTCCGAGAAGAACCGTGTACCTCATTGCTTTGTGTAATAAGGGCGGGTATTCCTCTTCCGAGGGAAGATGATCGTTTAATTTATCGTCAACTCTCTTCTTCCAACCTTTTAGATAATTCTCTATATTCATTGATCTTGAATTTCCCTTCACTATCTTTTATTAATTTTTCTATTTTGGTTTCGGCTCCAGCGAGGTAATCTTTGAGCTTAGTAAGAAGTTTTATCCCTTCTTCAAATAGAGGCAGGGATTCTTCAAGAGAAATCTCGCCTTCTTCTAAATTTTTCACAATTCCTTCAAGACGCCCCAGGGATTCTTCAAAATTCATATCTACAACCTATCATAATTATACCGAAGTGTCAAGGGTCGAAGAGAAACTGGCATCCCTCCTTTTTTTCAAAGTCGGAGCCTGAATCCCTCAAAAAGCCGTGGTTGATTTCCCCGGCGAGGAAATCACCACTCCCGCTCTCGGGCTCGCTCTCCTTGAAATGCTTGCATTTCAAGGAACCATGCCCACTCGCCCTCCGAGAGGGCTTTTTGAGAGACACAGCCTCCTTGTAACACGCTAATTTAAAAATTCCAAAAATTGAAAATCCAATGAGAAAATCCTTGTGAATTGGGTCATCCCAACCCCTTTCGGTAATTGGTGTCGAATTTTTTGGGGGATGGCAGTCGAAGGGAAAATTTCGTAAAAGGGGAAAAAATTGATTTATACGGGTCAATTTTCGTAGATTCTTCGAATCTATTTATTAGTGAATTAGTTAATTAGTAACAAAAAAAATTGTGTAATTCGCGCAATTTGTTGTTTCAGTACGTGGATTCTTTGAATCTAAGTTAAGTTGTTGAATTGTTGAATGGTTGAGTAAGAAAAACATTCGAGCTATTGGTGAGATTCGTTGTTCCTCTTATTGGAGTTGGGTAGGGTTTTGTTTTTAACAAGCAATGAATTTTTAGTGTGTTTAGTGTGTTTCGTGGTTAAAAATAGGTGTGGTATGGGGTGGTTTAACTTGACAGTCATCCCGTTTTCAAGTATAATAGAAAATAGCTCACTGGCGAACAACGATTAGGAGAAAAAGTTGATTTTAAAATTTTTATGTAAAGAGGGGGATGAATAATGAATAAAGTACGCATGAATGTTTTTTTGATTGTCGGTCTGTTTTTTCTGTTTACCCCTATAATTTTACTTGCTGCTCCTACGGAAGAGTCTCTAATTGTTGCCTGGGAAGATTTTCAGAAAAACGATTCAAAAACTCTTATTTTTAAGAGGCTCTCTTCTGATAGGTACCGCTTCAAAACAGATCGGTTTCCTTTTGATGGGAAGTTGAGAGTTCTTAATATTACTGTAGACGAACAAATGTCGGGGTTTGAAGGTAGTTTTATTATAGGGATAGTAGAAGTTGAATTACTTGATTTACCGGAGGATTTTTTAGAAAAGTATTCCTATAGCTATTCTGCCTGGGTTCAGAGTAATATACTCTATTACGATAAAGAAGACGAAGAATGGCTGTCGGTTAAGGAATATTATAGTAAGGCGAAAGAAAGAATTCCTTCGGGATTTTTGATGGATATTTTGGATTATCTTCCTTTTTTATTTTTATTTTTCATTGTTGTCATTTTTATAATTGTCTTTAACGTTCAAAAGAAAAACAAAAAATACTTAGACTTCGCGCGTGATTTAAGCCTGAAGGAAGCGGAATTCGTAGAAAGGACTTATAAATTAGCGAAGAAAAGCAATAAGTTACTTTCTGAAATACTGAAGGAATTGAAGAAGAAAAGAAAATAAGGCAAAACCCCACACCAAATAATAGGATGCAGATAAACGCAGATTGACAGGATTTATTATTGTTGTTTAAAACTCCCCCCCTAACCCAATATTTAGACAGGATAAAAACAGGATTTACAGGATTTTTTTGTTGTGGTTTAAAACCCATCCCACGACACCAAAAAATATTCTCACACAAAGACACTAAGCCACTCCACACCCCCGATTCAGATTTTGTTTTGGCCAACAGAGAGCACAAAGAAAAAAATATATTTTTGTTTTTAAAAACTGCTGGAACTCCACAAACTTTTTTTGTTATAAGTAATCAGTGACCCTTTCAAGTTCGTTTTTTAACTTTGACAGAAAATATAACACTTAACAAAGAAAATTGCTTGACAACGTAGTTAAAATACCTAAAGTTATAATATAATAAAGGTGTAATTAGATAAATAATGTGAAAAGGTTAACATTTGGAACTAATGTAATAATATATCTATATGGCAAGATCGTTAACCTCTGTACGAACGGGTTGTTAGAAACAACAAAAGGATATAAATAATCGAGTTTTCAGGAATAAAGGGGAGGTTGTATGAGAGAATTTATAAAAGTTTCAGTTTTTGTATTTTTATTACTTCTTGGAACTACCGTATTTGCCCGAGCATTTGAGGAAAAAATTGAAAGGGTTAGAAGACATTCAGGGGAGAGTTCGACTTCCCTCAGAGGAGATTCTCAAAACTGTGAACTTGTCGGCGGATGGTTCAGTGGTCCGTGTGGGGCGATTTTTGTTGATTCCACAAAAGACACACTCGCGTTTATAGGAGATGGTGGTTACCTTAGGATACTAAATGTATCAGACCCTACAAACCCTACCACATTGGGTAAGCTAAAATGTCCCCGTGTGGTTAAAGATATCTACGTAGTGGACTCCCTCGTCTATATCGCGAATGGAGAGAGTGGAATTCGTATAATAAACGCGTTCAATCCAACTAACCTGGTGGAGATTGGGTTCTATGATACGGGAGGTAATTCTTACAGCGTCCACGCACTTGACAGTTTAATCTATGTTGCGGAGGGTCATCGTGGCCTTCGAGTAATAAACGCGTCCGACCCGACTAATCCAGAGGAAATCGGTTTCTACGATACGGGGGATTGGGCTTATGACGTCCACGTGATTGACAGTTTAGCCTATGTTGCGGATCGATACGATGGCATTCGCATAATAAACGCGTCCGACCCGACTAATCCGGTGGAAATTGGGTCCTATGATACAGGAGGTGAATCCTGGGGCGTTTACGTGGTTGATAGTTTAGTCTATGTCGCGGATGAGTCAAATGGTCTTCGCGTAATAAACGCGTCTGACCCGACTAATCCGGTGGAGATTGGGTTCTATGATATGGGGGATAGAGTCTACAGCGTCCACGTGGTTAACGGTTTAGCCTATGTCGCGGATGGCTCAGATGGTCTTCGCGTAATAAACGTGTCTGACCCGACTAATCCGGTGGAAATTGGATTCTATGATACTGGAGGTGGAATCCAGGACATCCACGTGGTTGACAGTTTAGCCTATATCGCGGAGGGCTCAAATGGTTTGCGCATAATAAACGTCTCCGACCCGACTAATCCGGTGGAAATCGGATTCTATGATACGGGAGGTGGAACTCTGGACGTCCAAGTAATTGACAGTTCAGCCTATATCGCGAACTACGAGGGTGGTCTCCGCATAATAAACACATCCGACCCGACTAATCCGGTGGAAATCGGATTCTGTGGTACTGGAGGTAATTCTTACAGCATCCATGTGGTCGACAGTTTAGCCTATATCGCGGATGGCTCAGATGGTCTTCGTATAATAAACACATGCGACCCGACTAACCCGACGGAAATCGGGTTTTATAATACGAAGGATTGGGCTAACGGCGTCCATGTGGTTGACAGTTTAGTCTATGTTGCGGATGGCTATTATGGTCTTCGAATAATAAACGCGTCCGACCCGACTAATCCGACGGAAATTGGGTTCTATGATACAAGGGGTAATTCTTACAGCATCCATGTGGTTGACAGTATAGCCTATGTCGCGGATGGCTCAGATGGTCTTCGCATAATAAACGTATCCGACCCGACTAATCCGGTGGGAATTGGGTCCTATAAATTTTATGAGACTGGGAGTGCCCGTGGCGTTCATGTGGTCGACAGTTTAGTCTATGTTGCGTATGGCTACGATGGTCTTCGCGTAGTAAACGCCTTCGACCTAACTAATCCAGTAGAGATTGGCTACTCTGATACAGGAGGCGAAACCCAGGACGTCTACGTGGTTGACAGTTTAGCCTATATCGCGGAGGGCTCAAATGGTCTGCGCATAATAAACGTCTCCGACCCGACTAATCCGGTGGAAATCGGATTCTATGATACGGGAAATAGCGCCCATGGCGTCCACGTATTTAACGGTTTAGCCTATGTCGCGGACGGCTCAGATGGTCTTTACATCATCAGATATACCGGAGGTTCAGGAGTTGAGGAGAATAAGATTTTAGAGGAAGGAGTTTCACTTCTTAACATCCATTCCGGAATTAACATTCAGTATTCTCTTACGGAAAGGAAAAAGGTAAAAGTTGAGATATACAATGTTCTCGGTCAGAGAATGGAAAAACTAATGGATAGAGTTAGACCTGCTGGTAGATATACTATCCACTGGAATGGGAATAGCGGTATTTATTTTGTCAGGATAGAGATCGGAGACAAAGTTTACAGGAAGAAAGCGATTATTATCCGGTAATCGCATCGGTTGCCTCGGGTAAACAGCGGATTAGATCTTAAGTGCGTGTTACCCAAAACCAATAAAGTACAATCCATAGTTAATCAAGGTCATCGCTGACTATTCTTCGTTCCCCACGTTTACCCCCTGGCATTACCCACGATGATAAAAAGGCGGTTGGGTAACACACCCTTATAGTGGAGAATTTTTATCGCGTTTTTTATTAAGAGATTCTTTTCCCAAAACTGTAAAAAAACCGTCCTTGACATGCGGAAATATTTTCGTATACTAAATGTATAATATTTTTGTTAAATCAATTTTTTGGGTTGAGGAGAAATTACAAAAACGGGGTTCTAAAAAGTTAATTTAAAAGGAAAAATGGAGGTATGTATGAACAATATCAGTAAATCACTCATGGTTTTCTTCTTTATTTTAGTAGGGTTTAGCGTCCATGCACTTCAACTTCCAGTAAGCTCGAACTTTAAGGTTCTCTACGAACAGCGATTTAATAAGAAAATCGGTAAAGTTGCCTTTGACTCATATGAAAAAAATGGCAGTATTATGTATTATCCAAAGATTATAGTTTTTAGTGAAAGTGATGATTTTACCGTGTACAGAGAATACAAGGATGAAAGATATGATGATAAAAAGGTTTTCAGAAAGGTACAGAAAGAAATCAGGATTTTCTCTCCGCAGGGAAGGATGAGAGCAAGTATAAAAGGAGATAAATACAACTTCTACGCAGGTGGTGATATATATTTCTCTAATAATGGAAGTTACTTTGCGATAATGCAAGTAGTACGAGAAGAAGAGTTCTATTCAAAGTTGACACAATTATATTTTTCCCGAGAAGAAAGGCGAAAAATGGAAAGAGAAGACGAAGAAAAGCTTCGCGAACTTGTTCGCGAAAAGTATGAAACAAAGTATGACGGATTGATAAAACCGAGTTACAGAGTGTATAATGATAAAGGAGAATTGTTGTGGGAAAAAGAAAAGCTGCGGAAGACTGAGTATCCGCCTGAGGATATAAAAATCTCCCCTGTAGATGGAAGTGTTCTTTACTCTTTTATATCCAGGTTAGGATACTATAAGATTATTGACCCTTCCGGCAATAAGAGAAAAGCATTCCCTCCTGAGTTGGATAGTTACATTATAGATGGTTTACGTATACGATTTTCAAAAGATTGGAAATACAAAGCGCTCGGTTTTGAGAAATATCCCACCGATTTTTATAGAACACTACCCGGAAAGAGTTCAGAACCCGGGATAGCACTGCTTGATTCAAACTGGAATATCCTCTGGAAAAAATCACTTGAGAATTACTTGTTGTCATCGGTACTTATTTCTTCGCAGGGTTCCTATATAGCTGCTGCCACTTATACAATGAGTGGTGTCGATGATAAAAGCCCCGCAAAATGGACGGGTTACCTTTTTGATAAAAAAGGAAATCTTGTTATGAATCTTCCTTTAGGTGGAGGATTATGGAGAAAAGAATTATATCCCTTTTCAGAAAACGAGCAATATTTTGCCATTCCCAATGGCAAGCATCTTTCTTTTATAGATATTAGTGAAAGAAAAGTCCTTTATAAGAGTGATTTCCCCTCCGGTATTCTGGCGCTTTCAGTATCAAATGATGGTAAATGTGCTATATTAATCGAAAGGCATGAACACCTTGAATATTATCCGAAGACGCGTAGACCTATAAAATCACGACATTTCCCAAAGGTTTATGTGGTTGATGTAAAAGGCGATATAACTTGGGATAGTGGAGAATTAGAGGGAACATCCATCCATTTGTTGGGCTGGGATAATGGAAATCCGATCATTGGAATTATGGATAAAAAGACTGGAGAAATCAAGATAGCTAAGGTTTTAATTGAGGAGAAGGAAAGATGAGAAGGTTTTCGAAAATTGTTTTGATAATTTCCTTGCTTATGTCCCTTGAGATACACGCTTTTCAATGGCCTATGGGAGATGGAAGTGATCCTCAGCGTATAATATCAACTTATGGGGAATTTAGAGTTTCAAGTGGAGGATACCCGACAAACCATTTCCATGATGGTGTGGATATTCAAACCTTAACCAGTGATACTACTATTTGGGGTGTACGATGGCAGGCAGAATTAGTGTGGAAGAAAACAACGAACGGGGTAAGAACAGACTACCACGATTTTGCCCATATTGAAGATATAAATCCGTATATTAAAGAAGATTCTACTGTATATATGTGGACAATTATAGCGGATAGGTATCAAGCATCATGGAATCACCTTCACTTCTGTGTAAGGGAATACCGTGAGCATGCTACAACAGCAGGCAATCCGCTTAATCCTGATTTTAATGCTGATTGGAGGCTTGAACCTTTATATGATGATACTGATGACCCTGAGATTGACAATATTTTCGTTACTCGAGATGAAAATTATTCAGATGTTTTAAATCCCTTGGAACTCCCTGCAAATACAGCCTTCGATATTATTGTTAAGGCAAAAGAAAACACTACAAATTCAGACGGCTCTGATCCTAACAACGGTGTATTTAAAGTTATGTATGATATTACCTATCCAGGTAATATCCCTTATTATACTACCGCCTTTGAATTTAGTTATAGGCCGGATTATTGGGATATCGACTATGTCTATGATAGTACTCGAAGCAATAACAGTAACTTTTATTACGTGGTGACGAATGGCGAATGGTATAATGATTTTTGGTCACCCTGGGAAGGGGAAGAGTACAGGATACACGTAAGAGTAGAAGATGAGCAGGGGAATTTTGACGAAGACTCGTTAGATGTTTATGTTACCATCGGCAGCGGAGTAGATGAAGAAAAGCCGGATAAATTTGCCCTCTTCGTAAAGAGTCTCAACGCTCCATCTCAAGCGACTGAAATTCGCTATAGTCTACCAAAAAAAAGCAAGGTAAACCTTAATATTTATGACTCTATGGGGAGAGTTGTTAATTCCCTCGTAAACAAAGAGCAAAAAGCCGGCATATATACAGTTAAATGGAATGGGGAAAATAAGCTGAACAATATTCTTCCAAATGGGATTTACTTTTGCAATCTACGAGCAGGAGATTTCGAGGCTCATAAGAAAATTGTAAGGTTAACCTATTAAGGAGGTTTGAATGGATTGGTTAGGAAGAAAAATTTTGCTTTTACGGAGTTTAATGCTGTTGCTTATACCTTTATTTTTAACTTCGTCGGAAGGACCCGACCTTCCGGCTGAATATATAATAATTACAAATCAGGATTTGGAGGGGGCTTTCGAACCTGTAGCCGATTATATAACCAGGAAAGGTGTTGTGGCAAAGGTTTATACAGTTGATGAAATTTTAGATAATTATTCCTGTGATTCTGTTTCAAATATTTGCGATTCAGCAGGTGCAATACGGGGTTTTCTTATAGATAAATATGAAGATGGTGCCCAATGGGTATTATTGGGAGGAGATGAGACTATTGTCCCGGTGCGGTATGGAACAGTTACGCCCAGTTCCTATATTACAGATCCATCATCTCCTGTAGTAATAGCACCTTCAGATTTATACTACTCTGACTTAGATGGAGATTGGAATATAGATGGAGACGAATATTATGGAGAACCTCGTCATGATTCAATTGATGTAGAGCCTGAGTTGTATGTTGGACGCATTCCCTGTGAAAATGAGGAAGACGTTGAGAATTGGTTTAAAAAGTTGGTCAGTTATGAAAATCCCAAAAACGTAAACTATCTTACCAAGTTCTTCTGGGCAGCAGCGGATCAGATGAGGTTTTACCCGGATTCTATCGTTTCAGGCGGGTCTATTCCCTCAAGGATTTCCAATGATTTAACAATGGTTGAGAATGATGACGGGCATTTGCCAAAAGGAAGTGATGTAATAAACAAGATGAACGAGCATTTTGGTTTCTTTACTTTTTTCGGTCACGGTTCCCCTGATATTCTGACAGTTTCCGCTCCAGGTGATAATAATCCAAGTGAGTATAGAGATTTTCTTGTGAGTCTTGATTCCTGCGAGGTTTACTGGGAGAGGCAACGTCCTGGTGCTTGTAGAGTAGAATCGGGAAATGGGCTGGATTGCCTAACAAATAAAGATTACTATGGAGTGATGGCTATTTATTCCTGCTATCAAGCGGCTTATGATTTTAAGAACTTTGATCATGAACCCTGGAATCACTGCTGTGGGCCTTCACTGGTGGAGGCTTTCACTCTTCTCCCGGATAAAGGCGGTCCTGCTTTCATTGGTTTTACAAGGGGGGCGGGTTTTACAAGTAATCGAGAACTCCATAACCGTTTACTGGATAAACTTTTTTATGACAATGTTACCAGGATAGGAGCTGCTGTGGCACTGACTAAGACTGAAATACATCCTTATCAAACTATATATCATGGTTACAGTCTTTTCGGATGTCCTTTAATGAGAGTTTGGACTGATGTTCCTGAAAAGATGAAAGTTTACCATGATAAAGTTATAACTACGGGATTTAAAAATATGATTATAACTGTGATTGAAGATGATGTCAGGTGTAAAGAAGGGAAAGGTGTTAGCAATGCGTATGTTTGCCTCTGGAAAGGGGATGAAGTCTATGAACGCGGTTACACCGATGATAATGGGCGTTTGAGTCTGGGAGTCAATCCCACCACAGGAGGAACAATGAGTGTAACTGTTACGAAAGAAAATATGCTGCCTTATGAAGGAGAAGTGACAGTTCAAGACTGTATTAAGCTTTTAGCAGAAAAGATTTCGGTAAGTCAGTCCGACCGTTCTCAGTGGCACACTGTTGATTTCCCTGAAACATACAGTAATCCTGTTGTTGTAATGGGACCCCCTTCATGTAACGATAGCAGCCCGACAACTATAAGGGTTAAAGATGTAGAATCAAACGGATTTAAGTTTCAAATGGAAGAATGGGATTATCTTGATGGAATTCACAACGAAGAAACCATTTCCTTTTTAGCGATGGAAGAAGGTGTACATAGGATCGGTGATAAAACCTGGGAAGCCGGTCGGATTTGCTGTCCTAAGTATGAGAATTGGGTAACAGTCAATTTTAAATCCTGGGGTTTTAAATGTTGTAGCGGAATAATTGTACTTACTCAGACAGTTACGGATAACCTTGATTTTTCAGTGGTTACCCGGATAAAAGACGTAACTCCATATGGTTTTAAAGTTATGATTCAAAACGAAGAGAATAATGAAGACTTACATGGACCGGGTTATGATAAACCGGAGCTTATCCATTATATCGTAATACAGACGGGAAGTGGAAGAATAAACGATGATGAAATATTCACGGTTTCTAAAACAACACCCGGACAAACTCCCGCGATAAATCATGAATGGAATACCATCGAATTTCCTGTTATCGACACCGTAAACGTACCTATATTCCTTGCCGGCATGCAAACATTTCGAGCCGATATGATAAAATCCCGATGTGAAATAGAAAGCGACCCGGCAAGTTTACGTTACAAAGATCTAACTAATACTGAGGTAACAGTAAAAGTAGAAGAAGAGCAATCCGCGGATTTAGAAGTTGAGCATACTGCGGAAGATATTGGTTATCTTGCAGTGTTCAAAACCGCGGGAGATACAAGCGCAATTGACGCTGAAGAGATATGCGAAAACTACATCAAACCTTCTGCTTCTATCATAACAGGAAGTCTCATTCTAAATATTTCGTCCAGTTATGATAGAAAAGCAAATATTGAACTTATTGATATTGCAGGAAGAGTTATAGAGAGAAAAGATTATAAGCTGAAAAGGGGAAAAGAGCAAATTAACTTCGGTCAATTCAAATCCGGCATATATTTTTTCAGAATCCTATCAGATGAAGAGAACAAACCTGAGGTTCATAAGATTACGGTTTTAAGATAGTAAAAACCGAAAACCCAATTCTACATGTCCTACATGTAAAAACAACAAAAAAATCAGTGTGTATCCGTGTTAATCAGTGGCTAATTACTTGGTTGGGTTGGGCAAAACAACAATAATAAATCCTGTTAATCTGCGTTTATCTGCGTCCTATTATTTTGAGGGTGGGTTGGGAAAAACAACAAAATTTTTCTCTGTGTCCTCTGTGGTTAATTTTAGCGTTTTTGCTTCTCGTGGTATTTGCTGTCGACAAGAACCACAGATGTTTCGATTTGTCTGTCGGGAATATTCCAGTATTTTCTTAGCAGGTGGTTTTTTTCTTCGGTGGATACTAACTTATAGCCGTGTTTCTGGTAAAAACTTATTGCCCATTTTGCGGCAGCCCAGGTCCCGACTAAAACCGGTTTATCGGTTTTAGTTTTTAAAAAACTCAGCAGTTTACTTCCGATTCCCTTGTTTCTTTTTTCTGTTGCGACATAAGCATGTCTGATTAAAGTAACGTCGAGAATGTCCTGGATGCCCATTACGCCAATTAATTTCCCATCTTTTTCGAATCCGTAAAAAATAATACCGCTTGCAATTTCATTTTTTAAGGAATCCTTATCCATGTAAGGCTTATGATAGCAATCTGCCGGTATGACGTCGTCATAAGCTTTGGCGGAATCGTTGATTATTTCGTAAATTTCCGTGAAGTCTTTTTCTATGCATTTTCTTATCATTACATATACTCCTTAGAAAAATATATTATCAAGCAATTTTATGTCAAGCGTTGTGGTTTTGATTCAGCTATTGGTTTTTAGCTTTTTAGTTAGTAAGGAGTAGTAAGTGGTTGGCAGTTAAAAAAAAACAAACAAAATTAAAATTGGGGTGGGGTGTGGATTCGTGTTATTCGTGCTATTTGTTGTTCCTCTCTTTGTTAGTGGGTTAGTCCGTGGTGTTTTTAGTGTATTTTGTGTATTTAGTGGTTAAAAAATCTTAAATGGGTTGGGTGTGGCTTAGTGTCTTTGTGTCTCTGTGGCAAATATTCAGTTTTTCAGGTTTACCAGTTGAATTTCACCGGGTTTTTCCCCCAGGAAATTTTCAACTGTTTGCTCGAAATTTCTAGGTATATCCGAGAGATATATCTTGAGAGACCCCTCCCCTTCAGTTCTTAAGTTGTTATCATCTAAGAATTTTTCCAGTAATAAAGCAACTTCTTTTCCGGGTTCGACCATTGTTACTTTATTTCCTACAACGTCTTTTATTACGGAATACAATAATGGATAATGAGTACATCCTAATATTAAAGCCTCTATGTTTTTATCTTTTAAATTGGAAAGATATTGCTTTGCTACAAGTTTTGGAATTTCCCCTTCGGTCCAGCCTTCTTCTGCCAGAGAAACAAAAAGCGGACAGGCTGCCGAGTAGATATCGATATCGTTGAACTTATCTTTTAGTTTCTTCTCAAATGCACCGCTTTCAATTGTGGCATTGGTTCCGATTACTCCTATTTTTTTGTGGGATTTATTAAGAAGAGCACTAACTCCGGGCTCAATCATTCCTATTATTGGAATGGTAAATTCTTCTTTTAGTTCTTCCAGAGCGTTAGAAGAAACAGAAAAGCAGGCAGAGACTATAACCTTGACGTTAAAACTCTGAAGGAATCGAATATCTTCTTCTGCAAAACGCAGGATTGTTTCTTTGGATTTTGTTCCGTAGGGAACCCGGGCACTGTCCCCAAAATACACAATCGATTCTTCCGGCAACCTTTTTCGGATTTCCCTGACAACAGTAAGTCCTCCAATTCCGGAATCGAAGACGCCGATCGGACATTGCTTATGTACGTGATTTTGCATAAGCTTGAATTCCTTCTACTATAGCGTCAGTAGCTTTGTCAAGGAAATCCTCATCCAGTAGTTTTCCCCTGTCGTCGGAGTGTGTTATAAAAGCAATCTCAACTAAAATAGCTGGCATATAATTCAAACGGAGAACGTAAAAGTTAGCCTGTTTTAATCCCCGGTTGTAAAGATCGCATTTTTGCACCATACTTTCCTGAATGTAAATACCCGCCTGTTGGGATTCTTCCAAAAATTGGGTTTGAGCCAGGTCATTCAATATGTAATCAAGTTCAGATAAACTTGATCCATCTTTTGCCTCAAATCTGATTGCGGAGTTTTCTGTTGCTTCAACAGTCCTTGCCCAATCACTTCTCGCAGCGGAAAGGAAGTAGGTTTCTGCTCCGTGCATTGCTCTCTTATTGGGTGCCGCATTGCAGTGTATCGAAACAAAAAGATCGGCTTTCGCTGAATCTGCAATTTTCGTTCTATCTTTTAAAGGAATAAAAACATCCTCAACTCTTGTCATTATTACATTGAATCCGTTTTCGGTTAGCTTAGCAGCTATTTTCTTTGATGCTTTTAGCACGATATCTTTTTCCTGGACATTTTTATAAACTGCTCCCGGATCTTTTCCCCCATGCCCCGCGTCTATGACAATAGTTTTGAGGCTTCTTTCTACAAACGTTTTCACTTTAATATCCAATTTCTTGCCGTTTCTTACTGCATCCATTGCAAGATTGTTTTTTACTTTGAAGCGGAATTTTATAAAGCCATCGCCTTGTTCGAATTTAACATCTTCTATTAGACCTTTAGGAGAAAGCTCTAGGATACTTCTGTTGTATATTGGATCAAATATGACTAAAACCCATTCATCTTTAA
>Ga0307430_1000150_pt1 | contig 69157 bp, 60 predicted proteins | sample SalMarWE160130MG_FD_202159 | JGI IMG/M metagenome (GOLD analysis project Ga0307430, IMG submission 202159) | Salt marsh sediment microbial communities from the Plum Island Ecosystem LTER, Massachusetts, United States - WE1603-130 | ecosystem: Environmental > Aquatic > Marine > Intertidal zone >... | reverse complement strand
ATACCAAAAACCTGTAAAACGCTACCATTCATTTATGTACAAAGCCGGAAGTTGGGAAAACTACCAACGGGTTATCGTTAAAGTTGAGGTAAACTCTATGGGAACCAACATCCGTTACATCGTCACCAGCCTGATCGATTTTCGTACCCGTGATTTATACGAGAAAGGTTACTGTGCCCGTGGTTCGATGGAGCTCCGCATAAAAGATCATAAATTGTATCTTAAGTCAGACCGGTCGTCTTGCACAAAGTTTACGGCAAACCAGTTTCGTTTGCTTCTGCACTCAATGGCATACATACTTATACACACTTTGCAAAAGGAGGTATTAAAAGGAAGCGAGTATGCCAACGCAACCATGAAAACTATACAGCTTAAAATTATCAAAACTGCTGCATGGGTTAAAGAAATGAAAACCAAAATAAAGATAGAGTTACCACAGTTCTGCATAACAAAAACTGAACAAATCAGAAGCTATGAGAGATTGATCATACTTCGAACTTAGAAATGTAAATCACAGTATTTCTTACATATATCCTGACGACCAGTAACATAAACGGGAAAGGTATCCCTGAAAACAAGATTTAGCACCAAAAATAAATACTGTCACGAAAGAATATGGGTAGAATCCATTAAAAAACGGGGCAAATCATTCCGACAAAAATAAATCACGGAACCAGTCAAAATAATCAGAGAGCAAAAGGTTAATTTTTATCTGTAATTTTGAGTTTATGAATTAATCAGGCTAGGTAAGCGAGTTTTAACATAGGTCTAAACATAACACGGACAATATGGGTAAGTTGTTTGTCACACTTTTTGCTTTTGTTCCTGCCCTCAAGACAGATTTGTAATGGTTGCTGCACCCGGACACGCGCATCTGCACGCAATTAAAATCCAGTATACCTTGACAGTTTTCTGGCTTCGATCAACTTTGTACCGCGACACTGCGCATGTGCCCGCCTCCAACTTTGTAACCGGGGATAAAATCGCGGCTCCGATCAAACTTGTACCGCGACCGCGCCTGCACGCAATAAAATTTGTACCATGACGGCAAAAAGCACGCCATACCCTCCTTGCACCGTGACAGTTATCTGCCTAAAGTACCGGGACGCTGCCCGGATGCTGCGTCGGGTAACACAACCTCCCTTTATTGCCGGGCCGTTATAGTTAATTGCGGCATGCATCCTACCAATACAGAATCTTGATTTGCAACTAACTATAACCGGACAGAAAGCATAAGAAATGAACCGATCATTAATCATATGAAAAAGAGTCTACTTATATTGATTTCTCTCTTAGTCACTTTTCATCTTCCAGGACAAGAGATTGGAATTTCTGTTGGACCAACAATAAATAATGCATTCTACTACCAGTTTGTAGCTGGAGGTCCTACTTTTAGAACAAAAATTGGGTTTAATTCTACTATTGATTACAAATTCTTAATAAACAAGAAACTAAATCTAGGCTTGGATTTAAATTTACTATATTGTCCAGTTGAAGTAGTTCCCCAGATTACAGTTCCTCCTATACCTAACGATCAACCTCGTCATACAGAAAAAATAAACTTGTTATCAATTAGTCCTATAGTAGTATATAAATTTAAAAATGGTTTTTACACCAGCTTGGCTCCTACATTGACCTATCACACTAATTATGAAAAATTAAAAGACTATGTAATTCAAACAATTGATAATCAAACAGGATTGGGCTTATCTTTAAGTTTTGGCAAGTACTTCAAAATTACAAATCCTTTATTTCTGAATATCGAACCAAAACTTTTTATTCATAATATAATCCCTTTCCAAAACGAGAACCTTCCATTAAGGGTGACAACAATAGGATTAAATTGTGGCTTAACACTCAAACGAAAAATCAACTTAGAAAAATAAAATAAGCAACTAACTATAACACGGACAATAAAATTAATAGCTTCGTCATGGTTTTTGCAAGCCGTTTCTGCCTTCCAGACAGCTTTGTAAAACGTGATAAATCCAGACCCCGCTCCTGCCCTCACAAACAATGACATATGACAATTTAGGTAGAGTATTAACACAAGAAAATCCAGAAGGTACAAAGACTTTTACATATGATCCAATAGGTAAACTAGGATTACTTAGTTCAGTTACTTATTCTGGAGGAAGTGAGACATTTAATTATGATAGTAACACAAGATTGATAAGTAAAGTAGTTCTAATTGACGGTACAAATTATACTACAAGCTATGGATATGATAGTTATAGCAGGATAAATACAGTAACTTATCCTTCAGGTTTTGCTGTAAAGAATGTTTATAATACATATGGTTATATGGCTGAAGTAAGACGCAATGATAATAATTCATTAATCTGGCAAGGCCAAAATCTAAATGCATTTGGGCAGTTTACTAGTCAACAATATGGAAATTCACTTATTACAACAAAAACTTTTAATTGTCTGGGAGCTTTAAGAAATATTCATATTGGTTCAATTGAAAACTTGAGTTATAGTTTTAGCGTAGAAACAAAAAATATGTTAGCTCAAAAAAATAATATTCGTAATCTTACGGAAATATATTCTTATGACAATCTTGATAGACTCACTACAGTAAGTGGTCCTGCTTCTCTTGCTATGACGTATGCTGCAAATGGTAACATTTTATCTAAAACATCTGTTGGAAATTATGCTTATGAGAGTATTAAGCCTCATATAGTAACTATTGTGGGAAATATTGATGGACTTATTCCAACTTCAACACAAAGAGTTACATATACCTCTTTCAATAAAATTGATTCCATTGTACAAGGAAATTTAGTATATAACATAATATATGGAAGTGAAGATCAGCAATGACACAATAGAAAAAGCCTTTGAAGAAGACAATATTACTATTTTGCGAGGATTTTCACTTGACAATATTCTTTACAATGATTATCACAATCATATTAAAACAATTGATAAAATAAACACCCCAAAAGTTGATGACTTTTGTGTTATCAGAAATTGGGTTTATAGATTGCTTAAAGACGATATGAAAAATCTTTTCAAGGAAAATGAAGTTAATTTGAATTAACAGAATGATGGAGACAACCAAGGATACAATTTAAAATACTGATATTGACCAACATCCTATTAAGGTTGTCATGCACATTTGCAGCTCTCTCAACGCCATCGCTAAACCTAAAGCTGCAAAAGAGCATGCCAAACATTTGGCATTTTAATAAGACAACGTTCTACCGAGACAATTTTCTGGCATCAAGATAGTTATAAAATTAACCCTACATATAACACGGACAATATGGGTAAGTTATTTGTCACACTTTTTGCTTTTGCTCCTGCTCCCAAGACAAATTCGTAATGCCTCTTGCACCCGGACACGCGCATCAGCACGCAATTTAAATCCTGCACCGTGATAAATTTCTGGCTCCGAGATAGTTTGTACCGCGACACTGCGCCAGTGCACACAACCAACTTTGTAACCGGGGATAAATTCGCGGCTCCGATCAAACTTGTACCGCGACACTCGTAATGCTCACAAAACTTTGTACCTTGACGGCAAAAAGTGCGCCATACCCTCCTTGCACCGTGACAGCTTTCTGGCTAAAGTACCAGGATTCTGCCCGGATGCTGCGTCGGGTAACACAACCTCCCCATATTGCCGGGCCGTTATGGGCAAGCCTCTGTCAACATGACAGTTAAGTGCATAGTGATAAAAGATTCTACATCCCTAACAGCTTAACCTTGACAATAAAACTCGGTGCTTTCTACCGGGACTTTCCCCGCGCGCAAAAATTTTAAAATTCAACAATCAGCGCACATTACACACATTTGCAAGTCGCACAAAGCCTACCCTCATACCAAAACATGCAAAAGAGTGTAATCTTGTGAACACACAAAGAAGTTCTATATTTACAATATTGATTAAATACATAAAGGCATTATGCTATTAGATTAGACCAACAAGGAAATTATCAACCAATAATTAATGCAATCGCATGGTAAACTCACACATTTTGTAAGCAGATTGAAAGCCAATCGTGAGTATTTTAATTGACCATATTGAATCCTTCAAATACTTGTTTCGAGGCAGACAGGATATCTATGCCATTCGCTGGGAGAAAGATGGCAAATCTGGTTACATGCCAGCCTACAAAGTGGATTGGAGCGATTACAATATACACAAATCTAAAGGAGGCAGTTTTAAGAATTATTCTAAGAAAGAATATCAAGCACTTACTGATGAAGTAATAAGTCGTCATATTCAGGGAACAGAAACTATTGGAATCTACCCTCTTCTTGAAGACAATACCTCTTTTTTTATTGCAGCGGACTTTGATGACAATAATTGGAGAGATTCTATTCAAAAGTTGTATCAGATATGCACAAAGCATGAAATACCTGCCTATATTGAACGTTCCCGATCAGGAAACGGAGGACATCTTTGGATATTCTTTGAGGAAAACTTTCCGGCAGAGCAGACAAGAAAACTATTATATGAACTTCTTAGAGAATCATCTATCATTTCCCATTTTGATAAAGAGCCAAGTTTTGACAGACTCTTCCCAAATCAGGATTTTCACTCTGGGAAAGGACTAGGTAATCTGATAGCACTTCCACTTAATGGTAATTCTCTGATGAATGGCAATTCAGCGTTCCTGAACCCTGAAAATTATTTACCATACGACAGCCAGTTTGAAATCATTAAGACCTTTCGTAAACTGTCCATCGATCATTTTAAATCCATTTACGAAGATATTTTTAATGAAAAAGTTGATGATTTCTTTAAATCCAGTTTTGACCGGGATTCCAGACCAATAATTGAGATCCAGATTAGTGGTCAAATATATCTGAAACGTCTTCACCTTAATAGAAAACTTATTGAGTTTATAGGGGAAAATCTAAACTTCATGAATTCTGATTACCTGGTTAAGAAAAACATGGGGAAATCCACCTTTAATCTTGAAAAATATTTCAAGTTGGTGGAAGAGACTCAGGAAGAAGTGATCTTGCCACGGGGATTTGTTGCAAATTTAATTGCATTTTGCAGAAAGGAAGATCTGCCTTTTAAGATTGTTGATAATAGAAAAAAACTTGATTCGATTGACTTTGAGTCAGATATCGAATTGAGACCTGACCAGGAGGCTGCTATAGAAAAAACTCTGGATAAGGACTTTGGAGTTATTGTTTCGCCACCGGGATCAGGAAAAACAGTAATCGGCCTTGAATTAATAGCACAAAAAAGACAGCCTGCCTTAATTGTTGTTCATAGGAAACAGTTATTTGACCAGTGGATAGACAGAATTCAAAGTTTCCTTAAAATTTCAAAGAAAGAAATTGGGCAGATTGGGAACCAGAAGTTTAAAATCGGGAAAGAAATTACTGTTGCAATGATACAATCTCTTGCAAGAAGCGAGGAGACTGAAAAGATTTCCAGCAACTTTGGGACAATTATTGTGGATGAATGTCATCATGTTCCGGCAAAATCATTCAGAGAAGCAATAGTTAATTTCAATTCATACTATTTGTATGGACTTACAGCCACTCCTAAACGTAAAAACAATGATGAAAAACTGATTTATGTTTACATAGGTAATATTTTATACAATGCAGACCAATTAGATCAGATCAGGCAGAAACAAACTAAGATCGAGGTAAATATCAAAGAGACAAATTTATATGCTCCTTTTGATTATAAGATTGATAAATACGAAACCATTTCTCGAATCCTGATTCATGATACTAACAGGAATTCATTAATATTAGAGGATGTAAAAAAAAATTCAGACCGGTTCAAAACATTTTTAATCCTGACAGAGCGGAGGGCTCATGTTGATATTCTTAACCTTTATCTTAAGGACAAATATGAGACCATTACAATTCATGGGGAAGATTCCGAAAGTAGTAGGAAAAGTAAAATTGAACAGCTGAAACAAGGTCATTATAAAATAGTAATTTCAACTGGACAGTATTTTGGCGAAGGAATCGATTTAAATAATCTGGAATGTCTTATCATTGCATATCCATTCGCTTTTGAAGGAAAACTGATACAGTATATTGGTCGGATTCAACATTCAAAAAATCCTCCGGTTATTTTTGACTATCGTGATTCAAAAATTGATTACTTTGAAAAAATGTTTAAGCAAAGGAACCGTTACTATAAAAAACTTACTAAAGAAGTAAATGTCTGAAGATCAAAATATTGAATTTAAGGAATCCTGGCGAGATGAATATCTGAAATGGATTTGTGGCTTTGCTAATGCTCAGGGTAGTAAGATTTTTATTGGCAAGGATGATGATGGAAAGGTTATCGGACTGAAAGATGGGAAAAAGCTCATGGAGGATATCCCAAATAAAGTGAAGGACATATTAGGAATTTTGGTTGATGTAGATCTACATAAGTCAAAGAAGGGTGAATTTATTGAAATTACGATCGAGCCATATCCTTATCCAGTTAATTATAAGGGCCAATATCATTATCGTAGCGGATCAACCAAGCAGGAATTAAAAGGTGCTGCCATAGACAAGTTTCTTTTACAGAAAATTGGAAAACGCTGGGACGGAGTTCCGGTTCCCAAAGTCTCAATTAAAGAATTAAAACAAGAAACATTTGATTTTTTCCGTAAGAAGGCTTTGAAAAGCCAAAGGATAAATGAAGAAAGCCTGACTGACACGAATGAACAGCTGCTTGAAAATCTACAATTGAAAGAAGGCGAATATCTGAAACGTGCTGCAATTCTGCTATTTCATCCTTCTCCTGAAAATTTTGTAACAGTTTCTTATATTAAAATTGGTTATTTCCAGACTGATGATGAATTGATATTTCAAGACGCGATTCATGGAAATTTGTTTGAACAAATTGAGAAAACTATTGATTTGCTTTTCACCAAATACATTAAGGCAGAAATCAGCTATGAAGGCATTAACAGGGTGGAGAAATATGAATACCCTAAAGAAGCAATAAGAGAAGCTTTACTGAATGCCATTGCACACAAAGACTACTCAGGTGGAGTTCCTATACAGATTAGTGTTTATAGAGATAAAATCATTTTTTGGAATGAAGGACAACTCCCTGAAAATTGGACAATTAAGAACTTATTGGTAAAACACGCATCAAGACCTTACAACCCTGATATTGCTATTGCTTTATTCCGTAGCGGCTACATTGAATCATGGGGCCGTGGGACAATTAAAATCATAAAAGAATGTAAACAAGCAGGGATTCCTGAACCTGTTTTTAGTTATGAATCGAGTGATATAACAGTAGAGTTCAGAAAAGACATTTATTTTGCTGAATATCTTGAATCACTTGGACTTAATGACAGACAAGTTAAAGCAGTACTTTATGTCAAAGAAAAGGGGAGAATTACAAATCGTGACTACCAATCTTTATACACTGTTTCAAAAGCGACAGCCACAAGAGATCTTTCAGAACTAGAAGACAAACAATTGCTTTTGAATAAAGGTACAAAGGGATCTAGTGCTGTTTATGTCTTATATAGAGTTTTACATGGTGATGCAGTTGGCGGTGACTTCGTTTAAATATTTATGTTGGCTCAAAGTTGGCTCAATTGACTCATAATTGGCTCAAAGTTGGTTCATATAAAAGGTATTTGCAAGCACATTGCCAAAGCCGCACAAGCCAACTCTAAGCCGAAGCTTTGGCAAAGAGCTTGCAAATTCTAAGGGACTAATTTTAAAATTTTTCTCCCTCGCTCCGTCGCAAGAAAATTTCTACAACATGACAAATTCGAAAAAATTCATATACCAAGATAGTTTTCTGGTACCGAGACAAATAAATAAGGCCTGGCCCATAACACGGACAATATGGGTAAGTTGTTTGTCACACTTTTTGCTTTTGCTCCTGCACCCAAGACAAATTTGTAATGGTTGTTGCACCCGGACACGCGCATCTACATGCAATTTTAATCCTGCACCTTGACTAATTTCTGGCTCCGAGACAAATTGTACCGCGATCGCGCCAGCACGCAATAAAATTTGTACCATGACGGCAAAAAGTGCGCCATACCCTCCTTGCACCGTGACAGTTTTGCGGCTAAAGTACCAGGACTCTGCCCGGTGCTTGCGTCGGGTAACACAACCTCCCCATATTGCCGGGCCGTTAGCGGGCATTTGTCCCACCGAGATAGGTAGTTAAATTCGCAAGATAACGATCAAATGATGATGAGAAAATTTGAGTAAATTGTAACATTTGTTACATTTATTTGACCACTAGTCGATATTCCACAAAATTTGATCTGAACCAAAATCAGATGGAATATAAACAGCCGTGAACAGTTTCATACTATTGAGTGACTATGTAATAATCGTAAATAATACATATTATGTTAGAAATTCCCGAATCAAAAACAATTAGCATACAAGCAGGTAATACGTTAATAAATAGAAGAATTATAGCAGTCATTAATGCTACAAGTCCTCATAAATTTGCATTTTATGCAGGAGATCCTGCAGAATATGCAAAGCTCCTTGTTGGAAGGACTGTTATATCCACAAGAGGACATGGAATGTTTGTTGACATCAATTGCGATGGGAACATAAGTATCACAATTGGTGAAGGTACCAACATGAGATATTATTCTCCTTCTGAGCTACGTCCCGAAAAACATCAATTGCTAATTGTATTTGATGACGGGAGTTGTATCGTTTTCACAATCGCAATGTATGGCGGAATATGGGTATACAAAAACATATTTGATAATCCATATTATCAACGTAGCCTAAATAGTATTTCTCCTCTTGATGACAAGTTTGATGAATTGTTCTTTGATAACATTTTTAAAAGTACTGCAAAAGACATCTCTCTTAAAGCTCTACTTGCTACAGAACAACGTATTCCTGGTATTGGTAATGGTGTTTTGCAAGACATTTTATTCAATGCCGGTCTTCATCCCAAACGTAAAAAATCTACTTTATCTGATTTCCATAAAGCCGAATTGTATTACAGTTTTAAGGTAACACTAAAAAGTATGACTAATAAAGGAGGACGGGATACAGAAAAAGACCTCTTTGGATGTTTCGGACAATACAAAACCATACTGTCAAAAAATACTATGAAGAATCCTTGTCCAAATTGCGGTAATACCATTGTTAAAGAGGCATATCTTGGTGGTGCTGTATACTTTTGTCCTATTTGTCAGAAGCTTTAAAATCTGGGATATTCCAACTAAAATATTCATATCCTGTGACTTATCTTAACCAGTTTCATTCATCACTTAACACTTATTTATAAAATAAAAAACGCTCCGCTAACACGGACAATAAAATTAATAGGTTTGTCACATTTTTTGCATTGGCTTTCTGCTACTTAGACAGCTTTGTTAAACGTGACTAATCCGGACCGCGCACCTGTTTTCTATAAAACTCTGTGTACCTTGACTTGTTATCTGCTCGCAATAAAATTTGTACCGCGACACTCGTAAAACTCAGAAAACTTGTACCTGGACTGGCAAAAAATGCGCCATGCTTCGTTCATTCCGGTTGTGTGCCGGGACCCTGCCCTGAATAAAAATTTGTGGTCACAACCTCCATTCTCTCAGCAACACCTACTAATTTTATTGCCGGGCCGTTAGCGTTCATTTCTCAGCAACAAGACAATTCTAATTCCTTAATAATCCAAAAGTAGCTTCTGATTTCATACTTGAGTTATCAGATATATATAGGTTTGTACTTAAAAGCAGTGAAGAAGAAATTATTAATTTAAAGGAAGAACTTGATTTTACTCAAAGTTATATTTTCCTTATTTCAAAACGATTTCCGAATAGTATTAATATAAAGATTCAATTGCCGAAAGAAATATATTATACAAAAATTCCTCCGTTAACCTTGCAAATGCTCATTGAAAATGCAATTAAACATAATTCTTTTAATAAATAGTGGCCTTTAAACAAAAAAGCAAATTATGAGTCTCCCCCGAACCCCCTCATTTCAACATAAACACTTATATTTGATTAATAAGTTGTCCAGTCTCACTAGACCATCTCACATTGATAAGTTTCGTAAAACAAGTAGTAAGAATTTAGAAATTAATTTAATCAGGGGACTACAGCAAAAAATTCATCAATTGTCTTCCGACAGAGCAGCATTTAAACAGCGTTTTTTAATTAAAACAGGAGATAAGTTTACTTATATTGAAACAAAAGACATTGCATATTTTATCGCCGATGGCAATATAGTTATTGCCGTTAATAAAGAAAATAAGAAATCAATTGTCAGCCATACCCTAGACGATTTAGAAAAAATATTAAATCCGGACGAATTTTTCCGTGCTACAAGAAAATATCTACTACATATTTCTTCTATAAAAAAGGTGTCCAAATATTTTAACAGCCGTTTAAAAGTTAATATAAATCCAGCACCTGAAAATGATGAAATCTTGGTTAGTAGAGTTAAATCTTCATTATTTTTTAACTGGATTGAAGGTAAAACAATTTAAAAAAAACTGACCTTTATTAGTTAGATTGTATTAATAAATATTCCAATAGTTAAGATGAGGTAAATCTTAAATATTATGATAGCCTTTACCGTCCCTTCACTGCAATGAACATTGACAAAGCCCTCAAAGCCAACGCTGCAACCTAATAGTCTTTCAGTCCGTCCTGCCCCAACACTGGACAGAGAAACAGAATATGTAAATTGACAGATAAAATGATTGAAAATAAAAAACCGTTGAGTAGGTAAGGGGGAGTTTCACCCCCAAACCTCTCTCAGAACCGTACGTGAACCTCTCGATTCATACGGCTTTTCGACCTCGGACAACCATAAAATTGAAGGTTGCTGGCTGATAAAACAAGCTCATACTCCAAAAGGGAGGTGGCAAAACATAAAAGCCATGAGACCGCTGACCCCTTCGCTACTAATGACATTACTCATTCATTCCTTGGGTATATTCGCTACTACGAGTCAGTCCGCCACAAACAGGCGCATCGCTATTTCAGCCTTTCCCTTCGGGCTCTCGGCTTTTTCACTTAACATTGACTGTTTGCTTCTCCTGTTCCGTAAACATGCCCAGATAGAGTTCCTGCCGTCTTAATGCCGGATACCATGCAAGCAATAATCAGGTTATATCTTGCACCTTGCTCTCTCGTAGTCGGCACCCGCTCGATTTCGATACCATGACAGTTAGTTACGACACTTCAATAACGGTTTACTTTCGTTCAGCTCCTCTACCCTCACCAGGACTAAAGATATCCAGACTTTTTCCGGATTCTTAGTCATTAACCATGATGCTAAAAGTACCCAACTCTTGAAAAGTGAGCACCACATGGCGGTTTGGTCACTGTGCCTGAACACCCTGACCGATAGGCCAACTCAAGGATTTATGCCTTGTCTTTGTATAGTGAGACCTCCAGCTTCTATACTGGCTCGTTTCCCATTGACAATGACATATCATCTTGACTATCATCATGTTTACAGTTACGTTACTACTTCAAAGAACGACTTTGTACCCTGCAGTAACTCAGGACACACGCCAGTGCCTAACACGGACAAATTAATAGGTTTCCTGCTACACGGGACGACTTGTCCCGTGAAACGGGAAGTTGTCACGGTTTCGCTTAGCAACACCTCTGCCCTGCAAGCCGGCTCCTCGCTAAAATTGCCCACCGGGCAATTTATTAACGCCTACCTGCCGGTAGGCAGGCTTGGCCCTATTGCCGGGTTAGTTGCCATTTCCCACAACACGACAAACGGGATTAAATTCTGTTGCTAACGATAAATTAAATATTTGATTTTAAGATAAAAAATGTAAATTGCAGATATATAATGATTTAATAATAATTAATTTTACCGTTGGTCAAAATCTAAAATTTATAACAGCATAAATATGAAAAAATATCTAATTACAATAATTGTTTTTTTGTTTCTGATACAATCATTATCATTTTCACAAACAAATATCAGATTATCAAAATTATGGGAACTGGACAGTGTATTAATGACCCCTGAATCAGTAGTATTTGACAGTTTGCGTAATTGCTTATATGTTAGTAACTTCAATGATAAAGGGGGATTCAGAAAAAAAACAGATACGATATTTGATGAATGTATAACCAAGGTTGATTTGGAAGGTAATGTAACAGAACTCAAATGGGTTGATAATTTAATAGGCCCTTCAGGGATTACTATATTCAAAGATACCTTATATGTTATTGAGAGAGGGTATTTGACTAAAATCAATATTGAGAAGCAATCAATTACTAAGAGGATACCTATTACTGGAGTGGGCTTTTTAAACGATATTGTAATAGATAAAAATGGAGATATTTACATTTCCGATTCCGGAGAAGGAGCAATATATAAAATAGTAGGCGACAATAGTAGGTTGTGGCTCAAAGATACTATCTTGCAAAATTCTAATGGACTTTATATTGACAACGATAAATTAATAATTGGGAATCAAGGTAATGTAAACCTGATTGCTATACTAATAACCGATAAAACAACTAAGGTTTTAGCATCGAGTATTTCAAAAGGGATTGATGGAATAAAGAAATATAGGCAAAACTATATTGTATCTTGGCAATATGATATTTTTATGGTTGATGAACGAGGCACTTCTCAAGTTATATTAAATACAAGTGAAGGGGACAATTGGAATGCTGATTTTGAATTGATTGAAAGTAAAAATATTATTATTGTTCCAACATTGTTATCAAATAAATTAATTGCATATAAGATTAACTATGAATAATAAATGGCAACTAACACGGACAATAAAATTAATAGGTTCCCCGCTACACGGGACAAGTTGTCACGGTTTTTGCATCCTGTCCCGATAACTATCGGGAGATATCGGGATCTGACTCAAAGAAGTTTTGCTGGTTAGCTGCCATTAGCCACGATTATGAAATATCATCAAATTAACATTTAAACTCTGAACTAATAACTTTATAAGACCTATGAAAAAGAACATTAATGACTCAATTAAACCTGTTATTCAAGAGAATCATTTTGGATTTGAGGATCGTCGGCACTTTTTAAAGACATTCGCAACAACAGCTGCAGGTGCTTTGATCGCTCCAACTCTGATTACTTCTTATAGTGAAATTTCTCTAATACCACAAAAGCGCTATCCTGATCCATCTATCTTAATTATTGATAAACGATTTGAAAAGTATTGCCAGTTTAATGCAGCTGTAGAGTGTCTTTGGACTGGTGCACGTTGGGCGGAAGGGCCGGTGTGGTTCGGCGACTGTAGGTTTTTACTTTTCAGTGACATCCCAAACAACACTATTTTCAGATGGACTGAAGAAACAGGAAAAGTAAGTAAGTTTCGGACTCCTTCAAACTACTCGAATGGAAACACGAGGGATCGTCAAGGACGATTGATTACATGCGAACATAACACGCGCCGTGTGACACGGACTGAACCTGATGGCACAATTACAGTGCTTATTGACAAGTACCTAAATAAACGATTGAATGCACCCAACGATGTTGTCGTACACTCAAATGGAAGCATTTGGTTTACTGATCCTGGTTATGGAATTCTTTCAAATTATGAAGGCCATTTAGATAAGTTTGAATTACCAACTAATGTTTATCGGCTTTATCCATCCACTGGAGAAATAATTGTAGTATCTGATGAATTTGTTCGACCTAATGGACTCTGTTTTTCTCCTAACGAAAAGCTTCTTTATATCGTCGACACAGGACAACCAGCAGATAAGCCTCAGCCAATCAAAGTATTTGATGTGATTGAAGGAAAGAAACTTACAAATGGCAAACTCTTTTGTGACATGGGTAAAGGTGGTGCAGATGGAATCCGATGTGACATTGATGGAAATGTATGGGCAGCTTCTGGTGGTGGCGGTGAAGGCTATGACGGAGTGCACATTTTCGCATCTGACGGAAAACTAATTGGCAAAATTTGTTTACCAGAGATCTGTGCGAATCTTTGCTTTGGCGGGATAAAACATAATCGATTATTTATGACAGCAAGCCAATCACTTTACTCTCTATATGTTAACACTCAGGGTGCTCAAATGCCGTAAAACTGATTAACTTAATAATTGACTTAATATAAAAAATAACAGCAGCTAACACGGACAATAAAGTACATAAACTTGTCATGGTTTTTGCATCCCAATAGCTCCCGATAGTTATCGGGAGGGGACGTTTCTGCTTCCTATACAACAAAGTTAAACCAGACAAACCCGGATCCCGCTAGTGTTTTCAATAAAATTCAGTGTACCTTGACCACGGAAAGGTATTACATAAATTCCTTTTAAAATGTATCAACTTCTTTTCGAATATTTTAAAGAAAGAGCTGGGATAGAGGAGAGAGCTTTCGCAGAAATCTCCAAGTATTTCGAAAAAACCAATACGAAAAGAAATGAAATCTTAATATCCCCAGGATATGTATGTAGGTTCAATATTTTCGTGAATAAAGAATGCATCAGGTTATTTATGATAAATGATAAAGGTTATGAATTAACTAGATACTTTGCTTTTGAGGGTACTTTCGGTACCGCACTTTCAAGCTTTATCACTCAGAAACCAAGCAATGAATATATACAAAGTATTGAAAAATCTGAATTACTGATAATTAGTAGAGAACATTTTTAAAATTTAGTTGAGTCCTCTCCTGCCGTTAATAAGATATATAGACATATTCTAGAATCAGCTTATCTTACTTCACAACAAAGGATATATGGATTTCAAGGACTGAGTGCAATAGAAAAGCTCAAATGGCTTATGGTTTACCAACCAAAAATATTAACCCGGCTTTCAAATAAAATGGTTGCTTCTTATCTTGGGATTACTCCATATACTTTAAGTCGACTTAAGACCTATTTATAGTTTTTACTGATTTCATTTTATCATTATTACCTTTTTCAATAGTACTAGTTAAAATATTGCTCTAGAGCAACATCCAGATTAAGCCTTTACAGTTCCTTTGCAGAAAAAACTATGGTAAAGACTTTTAAAATCTGGAGAAGAGTTGTAATATTTTGCCTCATAATAATATCAAATTCAACAACATATTCCCAAATCCCTAAATCTATTACTCCCCCACTGCCAGTTGAATTAATGTTAGGTAACGATAGAATTAGTTTTCAAATGGTTGTCAAAAAACAATTTAAACCAGATAGTAAATTCGGATTCTTTGGTCTGGCGACCTATAATGCTAGTTATACAAATGACCAATCAGACAATGATCTTGTAATCCCAATCCAAATCAGTTATTCTTTCTGGAAAGGATTTGGAATTATGACAGGTGCTACAATGAATTCTAAATCAGGTTTTTCACCTATAGTAGGTCCGCAGTATAATTTTGCCAATAAAAAAATCCTAGCAATCACAGTTTTATCATTTAATCCAAATGCTGATAAAAACATCCAACTATTTGGCTTATATGAGTTTAAGCCACCATTAAATGACAAATGGTCAATTTATAGCAAACTCCAGTTTGTATATAACTATAGTATAAATGAAGATTCTCACCAGAGAAGCTATCTTCAATTAAGGGCAGGTATGAGATTTAACACTTTAGCTTTCGGTCTTGGGACTAATCTGGATCAGTATGGACCATATAGAATTAAAAAAGAAAACTATGGGATCTTTCTCAAATGTGAGTTCCTAAACTGACCTTTTATCATCACAGAAAATGTACAATAATTTGTTTACTCCCAAAAGAGAAAATCGAAAAAATCACAGCTGCTAACACGGACAATAAAATTAATAGGTTTCCCGCTACACGGGACAAGTTGTCACGGTTTTTGCATCCCGTCCCGATAGTTATCGGGACGGGATGTTCCTGCTATTTAGACAACTTCGTAAAAACCACTCAAATCCGGACCCCGACTTCGATTCGCCTAGTCGGGCAAAGACTGTAACTTTAAAAAATTACTTCAGCAAAACCAATGTTTTAGTTTTAATAGAATATATTTGTTTGGCAGAAACTGTACTACCTTATAAATATTTTGATTATGAAAAATAAATTAATTAAAAAGGTTCTTCAAATATTGGTTTTATGCTCCATTAATTCGGCTCTGGTCTTTTCACAGTATGTTGGTCAGTTTTCAACATTTCAAACAATCAAACCGCAAGTGCCAGTTAAAGCATACAGCTTTGATCTAAGTGACGTTAAGTTGCTCGACAGCCCTTTTAAAGATAACATGGAACGCGATGGCAGATGGTTGCTGAGCATTAACAATACTCGTTTGTTACACAGTTGGCGGGTTAACGCCGGTATGTCGACACATGCACGGCCATTTGGAGGATGGGAAGGTTTAGATGTTGAGTTAAGAGGTCATACCGCAGGACACGTACTTTCGGGACTTGCCCTGATGTATGCCTCAACCGGTGATATTGCTTATAAAAGCAAAGGCGATTCCCTGGTAAGGGCATTAGCTGATATTCAGCAAGTACTTAACCAGGGTGGTTATATCAGCGCATTTCCTCAGAACTTAGTAAATCGCACCATAGAAGGGAAACCGGTTTGGGCACCATGGTACACCTTACATAAGGTAATGGAAGGATTAATCGATATATATCAATATGCGGGTAATAAACAAGCCCTGGATGTGGTTACTAAAATGGCTGACTGGGCATATCACAAACTCGAGAACCTGTCGCCCGAACAGTTGGCAACCATGCATAAAACAGAATTTGGCGGTATGATGGAAGCTGCATACAATTTATTTGCAATTACAGGGAATATAAACGACAAGAAACTGGCAGAATTCTTTTACCATCATGCAATTTTGGACCCTTTGGCCCAGAAAGAAGACAAATTAGCCGGGAACCATGCAAATACCCAGATCCCTAAAATTATTGGCGAAGCAAGAGGCTATGAACTAACCGGAAATGATAGGGAAAAGACTATCGCAGATTTTTTCTGGCAGACAGTTATTGATCATCACACCTATGTAACAGGAGGAAACAGTGATAGAGAATTCTTCTTTGAGCCCGATCAGATTTCGAAGCACATATCCAATGCAACAACAGAATCGTGCAATACCTACAATATGCTAAAACTCACACGTCACCTGTTTACATGGACTGCAGACATAAAATATGCTGATTACTACGAACGGGCTTTGTATAACCATATTCTGGCCTCGCAAGAGCCTGAAACAGGAATGGTAACTTATTTCTTATCCTATACTCCCGGCACATTTAAAACATATTGTACTCAAGATAGCTCATTCTGGTGTTGCGTAGGAACCGGATTTGAAAACCATGCAAAATATGGTGAAGGTATTTACTACCACGACGATAAAGGTATTTATGTGAATCTGTTCATACCATCGGAATTGACCTGGAAAGAAAAGGGTATTAAATTGGTTCAACAAACCAAATATCCGGAAGAGGCTACCACCCACCTGACAATACAAGAAATAAAAGAGGGGAATCTACCTCTGTATATTCGCTATTCCTCGTGGGCAACTTCTGGTGCTACAATAACCATTAACGGAAAAAATATTAAAATTAGCCAGAAGCCGGGCAGTTACATTGTACTGAACAGAAACTGGAGGGTTGGTGATAAAATAGATATTACCTTCCCAATGTCATTACACCTGGTTGCAACGAACGATAATCCGAATATGGCAGCAGTAGTATATGGCCCGATAGTACTGGCCGGTAATATGGGTAATGAAGGGATAAAAGCTCCTGCTCCTTTTGCTAAGGATCAACTTGATTACAGAAACCTGGCTGTTCCTGGTAATATTATATCTACCTTAAATATTAATGGCAGAAAATTAAATGAATGGTTGATTCCGGTAAGTGGTAAACCACTGGTTTTTAAAACAGCAGGCGTTACATCGAGAGAAATCACAATGATTCCTTATTACCAGATTAGCAAACAGCGCTATGTTATTTATTGGAATCTAAAATAGATATAAAACAGCAGGAGTTTCTTAGAAAGGTTATTACAAACATGTTTTATCCAAAAACCCGGGTAAACTATGGATGATTCTATATTGTGTCCGATCTACTTTCCGGATAATTACTTTAAATTTTACAGATGATGGCAAATAATAGGTACCTTCATTGAAAATTTTTAGACTAACCATGCGACCTACTCTCATCCTTCTTACATTGCTGATTGCATTTTGTTTTTCTGTAAAAGCCCAGGAAGCACCAATCATATTGGAAATTGATGCAGGCAAACCTATAGGAGAAATGCTTGCCATCTATGCTTTTTTCGGATATGACGAGCCAAACTATACCTACCGGGAAAACGGCCGGAAACTACTTGCTGAAATTGCTGATTTGAGCCCGGTGCCAGTATATGTCCGAACCCACAATTTACTTACTACCAAGGAGGGCGAACCCGATTTGAAGTGGGGATTTACCAATGTTTATACTGAAGATAAGCAAGGAAATCAGGTTTATGACTGGACTTTATTGGACAAAATCCTGAATGCACAGATAGAGAATGGCCTGCGGCCGCTGGTAGAGTTAGGATTTATGCCTAAGGCATTATCCACTCAACCAGAACCTTACCGGCACGAATGGAGTACTAAAGGGCCATTTTGGACCGGTTGGACCTATCCGCCAAAGGATTACAACAAGTGGGCAGAATTGATTTATCAGCTAGTATTGCATGAAAAAGAGGTTTATGGTGAAGAAGAGATCGAAAAATGGATATGGGAAATATGGAATGAACCGGATATCGGGTATTGGTCAGGCACATTTGAGGAGTATTGTAAGCTGTACGATTATGGAGTAGATGCTGTGAAGCGTGCATGTCCGGATTGTACAGTCGGAGGGCCGCATACAACGGGACCTGCGGGAAAAAGTGGAAACGGGTATCTCTATCGTTTTTTAAACCATTGTGTGAATGGAACTAACTATGTTACAGGAAAGAAAGGTTCTCCATTGGAATACATTTCTTTTCATGCCAAGGGAAATCCGGAAATAACGGATGGTCATATTCGCATGAATATGGGAACTCAACTGGAAGATATTGCCAAGGGATTTGAAGCGGTTAAAAGCTTTCCGGAATTAAAAAATCTGCCGGTTATTATTGGTGAGTGCGATCCTGAGGGGTGTGCGGCATGCTCATGGAAGAGGGACCCCAAGTATGGGTATCGTAATGGAACTGTGTACCCCAGCTATACAGCTTCCTCTTTTGCTAAGATCTTTGAATTAACGGATGAATATGAAGTCAATTTGTATGGTGCACTTACCTGGGCATTTGAATTTGAAGATCAGGAGTGGTTTGCCGGATTTCGTGAATTGGCATCCAATGGAGTAGACAAACCGGTTATGAATGTCTTTCGGATGTTTGGAATGATGCGCGGGCAACGAGTCCTGGTAAAAGGAAATCCTTATCCGGCAAAGAAGGTTATCGAACAAGGTATCCGTGATCGTCCGGATATTAATGCGATGGCATGTGTAGACCAAAACGAGATGACCATACTGGTTTGGAACTATCATGACGATGATATTTTAGGGGAGATCAATGATATCGAGCTGACGATTCGCAATATTCCTGATGGACCTGCGCTCATGCAACACTATCGTGTGGACCAGGAGCTGAGTAATTCCTTTACTATGTGGCAAAAATTAGGTGCTCCCCAACAGCCTACAGAAGAAGAATATCGCCGGGTGGAAGCAGCCGGTCATTTAAAATTGCTTACTTCTCCTCAATGGATAACTGCGAAAGAGAATGGGACGCGTATACAGTTTTTATTACCGCGACAAGGAGTTTCTCTCATCAAATTGGAATGGTAACTGATAAGACCATTATCCTGGTCGCTGTATATGCAATGTGGGGGCTTAGGAATATTTCAAATTTCCTGCCATATGCAGGAGGATGAATTTCATTTTTTAATATCTCTCTTTGGATTAGTCAATCATTTAATCCTTTATCATTTCTCCACATTACTAAGGAAACAGAACCTAAATGTGTTGAATCTTTGATACGAGGTAGTAAAAGATGTATCTTTGAAATTGAAATTTAAGCAAGTAAGAAAGTTTATTGCTTTAATATATAGATATTTACATAAATTTAATACCTTATTAAAATGGATCGGAAAGAATTCTTTAAGACAACATGTGGAATGAGTATTGGTTCATGTGTTGGACTATGTTTTTTAACAAACAGTAACTTATATGCAGCCTCGAAACAGGAGTTCAGTGAAACAAAAGAAATTCCTGATGTGCCCGCAGATGCACGGCAAATTCAGAACTTACTATCCTATATCGATTCTTCGATGGACAAATCAACAAGAAAAAAAGTATTCGAAAAACTTGGTTATGAGCATACTACCAAAGAAAGTTTCAAAAATTGGATAAACGGATATAAAAACAACATAAAAGATTTTTTCGACATGGTTAATTCCGACAAGGACACTTACTGGGAAAGTATTGAGTACGATCATGAAAAATCAGCGATAAAAATTATAGGAAGGCTTGTCGATAAATGTGCTTGTGCATACGCCCAGCAACCTGACGCTCCCAAGTCTCTATGTACATATTGTTGTAAAAGTTTTCAAAAATATATGTTTGAAATGTTACTTGAAAAACCGGTAGAAGTCCGGATAGATGACGCGTTCCTTTTAGGAGGTAATAGATGCAGTACAACGATATTTGTTGATGGTAAGCTACCATTAGAAAAGATTTAATACAAACTGAGTACGACATGCGGTAAAGATGATCGCAGTTTCATTGCTAACACAGTTGTCAGGCCCGATCTGTCACAGGGCTATTAATTAACGCTCAGGCCTCATTATGGTCGGATCGTCAGCAGCAATAAATTAGTATGCGAGCGCTTGCTGCCCCAATCTTAAAGCCAGAGTTGCCAACTCACAAAAATCATATATAATGAGAATTAAAATCGATTCCGGAAGACCTGACTATCATCTCGAAATGGAACAGGTTCTTGCGTATCAAATACTTTTAACATAATTTAGCCAGCAGGTTATTTTACTTAATAATATTAAATCAAGATTTTATGAAAATAAAACCGGTAATGTTCCTGTTAGCAGGATTACTCTTATTAAATACGAAAGTTTTTTCACAGGATCCGAATTTTTACATTTTCCTGTGCTTTGGACAGTCAAACATGGAGGGCCCGGGAAGAATTGAAGAACAAGACAAAACGGTGGATGATCGTTTTCAGGTTCTGGAAGCGGTTGATTGTCCGAACCTGGGCAGGACAAAGGGTAACTGGTACCCGGCTACACCTCCCTTGTGTCGATGCAACACAGGTCTTTCTCCGGCAGATTATTTTGGCAGAACAATGGTCGCTAACCTTCCTGAGAACATAAGGGTAGGTATTGTTCATGTTGCTGTAGCGGGATGTAAAATTGAACTGTTCGATAAGGATAATTACCAGGCATATGCTTCAACGGCTGCATCATGGATGACTAATATAATCAACCTATACGGAGGAAATCCTTATGCTCATCTTGTCGAGATGGCAAAACTGGCTCAGAAAGACGGTGTTATCAAGGGAATTCTGTTACACCAGGGAGAGTCGGACACAGGTGATAACGAATGGCCTTTAAAAGTTAAAGGAGTATGCGACAATCTGATTAAAGACCTGGGTCTCAATCCCGAGAAAGTACCCTTACTCGCGGGTGAAGTGGTGAATGCTGATCAGGAGGGCGTTTGTGCAAGTATGAATTCAATCATTGCAACTCTGCCTCAGACCATTCCCAATTCGTATGTAATTTCTTCGAGCGGTTGCACAGATGGCCCGGACAATCTGCATTTCAATTCGGCAGGTTACAGGGAACTTGGAAGGAGATATGCAGTAAAAATGCTTTCGCTATTGGGTTATGAGATCACTGATTGTAAATGATTGATTATGTGAATAAACTGACTTACCATTGTAACACAAATCAGGATCTCGGCCTGCTATACAGGCCGAATATCTTTAACTTCCCATGATCCAAAAATAATCTGACATATGAAAACGTTAAAAAGAATTTTTATGGGGCTTGTTATCTTTATAGGACTTCTGGTGATTGCCTTTTTTATCCTGAAAATCAATCCGAAACCTAACATCATCTCCCTTGAACGGAGAGTTATTTCAGAAGAAGAAATTGATAAAATGGCCATGGATGCGGTTGGGCAGATGACAATTAAAGAAAAGGTTCAAATGATGAGCCCAAGATTAAAAAGCATGATGAAGTTCTTTTTCGAAATGTTAGGAGACGGGATGAGATATAATCAACACCCATATCAGGCTGGAGGCAACGAAAGATTAAACATTCCTACAGTAAGGTTTTTTGATGGTCCGAGGGGACTCGTCAGCGGTAAAACAACCTGCTTCCCTGTTTCAATTGGACGTGCGGCTTCATTTGACAGGGATCTTGAGTTCAGGATCGGGGATGCAATCGGGAAAGAGGTAAGAGCCAGGAAAGGTAACTATTTTGGCGGTGTTTGCATAAACCTGTTACGCCATCCGGCCGGAGGAAGGGCACAGGAGGGATATGGAGAGGATTCATACCTGACCGGACAAATGGGAAGTGCATTTATGAAAGGTGTTCAGAAGAATAACGTTATGGCATGCATTAAGCACTATGCTTTGAATAACCAGGAGAATACGAGGTTTGAAGTAAATGTGGAAGTTGATGAAAGGACTCTCAGGGAGGTATACCTGGCTCATTTTAAAGAGTGTGTTGACAACGGTGCTGCAAGTGTAATGGGGTCTTACAACAAATTTCGCGGGGACCAGGCATGTGCCAGTCCTTACCTACTGACAAAAGTTTTAAAAGAAGACTGGGGTTTCAGAGGTTTTACTATAAGTGATTTTATCTGGGGTGTCCGTAATACTGAAAAATCGGTAACTGCAGGACTTGACATAGAAATGCCTGCCGTAAGATTTTACGGCAAAAAATTGTTAAAGGCTGTTGAAAACGGAACTGTACCTGTAGTATATATCGATGAAAGTACTTCTCGTATCGTGTGGACAGTTTAAAAATTTGAAACGACTCCGGATCCTATACCTGAATACCCGGAATCTTTGATTGGTTGCAGGGAACACATTTCCATGGCTCTTGAAGCTGCCGAAAAATCGATCGTTTTGATGCAGAATAACGAATCGGTTCTCCCATTTGACAAATCCAGGATAAAAAAGGTCATTGTGGCTGGTAAGTTCGCCGTTAATGAGAATATCGGAGATCATGGCTCCAGCCGGGTATGGCCTGCTTATGTTGTTACACCGCTGGAAGGACTAATCAGTCAATACGGTTCAGCAATCGAATTTATTTATGACGATGGATCAGATCTTACAAGGTTAAAAGATAGTATTACAAAAGCTGATGCGGTAGTTTACGTAGTTGGTTATGATCACAGGGATGAAGGAGAATTTGTATCTAACAGTAAAGTTTCTGCCGGCGGGGACAGAAAAAGCCTCCGTCTTCACGAAGATGAAAGTCAATTGCTTCAGGAAACAGGCAGCCTTAACAAAAATTCTGTTGCAGTACTTATAGGTGGAAGTGCGATAATAGTAGAGGAATGGAAAGACAAGGTAAATGGGATAATTCATGCCTTCTATCCCGGAATGGAAGGAGGAACGGCAATTGCAAAAGTCCTGTTCGGCGATGTTAATCCGGGAGGCAAACTGCCATTTACTGTCGCGAAGGATGAAAGCCATTATCCTGATTTTGATATTGCAGCCACCGAAGTCTCCTATGACAGGTATCACGGGTATATAAGGCTGGATCATGACGGAAATAAGGCTCCTTTTCCTTTCGGATTCGGGCTTTCTTACACACAGTTTGCATTGGACAGCCTCACTGTTGAAACCAGGAATGACCAGGTTACTGCTTCAATCAGAATAACAAATACCGGAAACAGATCAGGAGACCAGGTTATCCAGCTTTATATAGGATTTGATGGTTCATCTGTGGAAAGAGAGCATAAACTGCTTAAAGGTTTTGAACGGATATCTCTGAAACCGGGGGAAAGTAAACGGGTATCCTTAAGATGTCCCTTTGATAAACTGAAATACTATGATCCCGCGACAAATACCTGGAGGCTTGAGAGCATGGAATACCAGGTTTACATGGGTTACAGCAGTGATGAAAATGACCTTATTATAGGCTCTTTCAGGATTGATTAACTTACCTCAAGGGTCATAATTCAGTAGTATCAATTTGTTTCTATTGCAGTTATGTAACAGATAACCTGAACTTTCCTAAGATTTGTGGTATGGAATACTGGAACGGACGTTTGTTTATTCCGGAATGGAGCGGCGATTTGGTGATATTGGTAAAGACTCTGTCAAAGCTGCATCCACATTGGCATCGGTCAAAAAAAAACACAAGAAAACGTTCAACAAGCTGAAACAGTCGATAACATTTGCATGGATATTATTGCATTTCTCAAAAATATTAAATATTGAACGTAGATAGAAATGGTCAAGGAACTCAAATTATCATATATACAATTGTTAAGGTGACTGAACAAAAATGGCATGGTGCATAACGCATATAAATAATGGCGGGGTTTTCAACCGTTTAAGTTTTAGTAATACGCAACAACTAAAGTTGCATACTGATACTTTGACTGGCACGTACACCACCGCAATTAATATGCAAGGGTAAGTGATTGTTATGTTTGTAGACGCAGTACGACAGGAACAAACATAAAAAGGCAAGAATTAAAACATGGATAATAAATCAATTATACTTGACGGAAAGGCTCTATCGAAAGAGATTGAAGCTGATTTGATTATCCAAAGTAATAATATTTTAGTTCTCTGAATCAATTAAAACATTCATCAATCTTGAAAAGTAGTATACTTAAATACACTTTATTGCTATATCTAATTATTATTCAAAGTACTGCCACGTCACAAAATGCGACTAACAATAAAGGGAGTGTGTTACAACAATTTGAATATTACGACCAACAAACTGAAAAGATATTCCTACATCTTGATAGGAATCTATACCAACCAGGTGATACAATATTGTTTCAGGCTTATATCAGGAATCATCAAACTGGAATATTTGAGACTAAAAGCATTTCTTTATTCTCCCTTCTTTTGGACCAAGCTCATAAAATGATTGACAGTGCAAGATTCAGAATAATTAACTCCACTGCCTCCGGATGGCTAAAAATTCCAAATACAATTCCTTTTGGAAATTATACAGTCATAGCTTTTTCGAGCATGCAAATGAATTATGATCCAGAATTTGTTTTCTCTGCTCCGATTAGGATTGGAGATCCAAGACTGGAGCAAGAGAAGTCTGACCTTATTATCAGAAAAGAACCTTTAAAATTAGATCAAATACCATTGACACAAGATGACATAGATCTAAGATTTTTACCAGAGGGCGGTACATTAATCTATGATTTAACACAAAGGATAGCTTTTAATGCTGTTACATCCGGAGGAAAAAATCTTCAAGTTACTGGAGAAATTATAAACCAAAAAGGTGAATTTATTGCTGATTTTAGTTCTGGAAGATTTGGACCAGGTATTATAGATCTAACTCCTTTATATGGAGATACATATTATGCTACTCTTAAAGGAGAAGATTTTTTAGGCATGATTTGGCCACTACCAGTGCCAGAGAAATCCGGGATTGCAATAAGGGTAAACAAATATGAAAAAGGAATAATTGATGTTTTACTGCAAGGAAAGGGAGTCAAGGGCAAAACCTATTCAATTGTTTTATCTGTTAGTGGTGTACCGGTTGTATCACAGTCTTTTAAGATAGATTCCATTTACAAATTAAGAATCCAAACGGAAGCCTTACCGGCTGGTACAGCATTCATAACTCTGTATGACAACGATTTAGGCCCTGTGGCAGAAAGATTGGTTTTTATCAATGAACATAAGAAACTGAATATTGATATCAGCTCATCATCCTCAGTAGTTAACCGGGGAGATGAATCTGAATTAATTCTCAATATAACAGATGACACAGGAAATAACCTCTGCTCAATTATTTCCATTTCTGTAGTAGATTCAACATCTGGCTATTACAAAGATCTACCCCATACTGATATTGAAAGTGCCTTCCTGTATGACAGAGTATTTTTAAACAACCTTCCTCTCAGGATAAAGCTCTACGGACTAAGTAAAATTGATAACGATACCATAGATCTTCTTTTAATGACTTATGGATGGAGAAAATTCAATTTAAAGCCTGATAGTGAAATCCATCCACCTATAGCAATTATGGATTATGATCAAATAATAATCAGTAATCCAGGGTCATTAAAAAATGGCAGATCGGAGATTACTTTAACATCTCTTGAAAGATCAGATATAATTTCATTACCAGTAAATATAAATAGGGAGGCAATCCTGCCATTTGACACACTAAACTCCTATGTCAGGCAGGTTATGATCTTACCAGACAAAAAACATAGAAATAATATCAATCCCGTGACAATTATATTTCCAACAAACCAGGACTTTATCGACAGAGTCAAGCGTTTAGATTTTGAATATGATTTTAATCTGCCAAATACCAACATTCATTTGACAAAAAAAGAAGAATTATTATTTTCTCTTGACACTATAATCATACTGGATGGAGTGACAATACTGGGAAAAGGAAGACGAAATCCAACCTATGTTAATAAAATAGAGGATCTATATAGATACGCTAAAACTAAAACGCTTACAAGTAGTGATTTTGAAGGATGTATTTATTTCGAGGACATCCTCAGAAGGTATAATCCTTATTACATCAATACAATTGAGAAATATGTGATACTTCGACCTGTAATTGCATCTTTTAGAAAGGGGGCAAATCCTGCACTTTTTGTTCTTAACGATGTTCCAATTGGTTTAGGTTATGGAAGTATTGACAGGATACCGGCATCTCAGATTGCATCTGTAACTATTCTCAAAGGATCGCAGGGATATACATTATATCGTGCTCTTGGTGGAATTATATTTGTAAATACAAAAACCGAAAGACCTTTAAATCAAGATTTGATACCCCAAAATGATCAAAATAAAAAAAAGAATGATCTTATGAGACCTGTCAGAATATTCAGGACTGAGATTGAGTATTATGTACCAACCAAAGAGGAGGTAGCATACAAACCCGAACTTCAGGGTCGCTCGACTATTCTGTGGAAAAACGAAATCCTCCTTGATGGAAAGGGTCCTGCTAAAATAAAATACCCAAATAACATTAACCCCGGGACAGTTATGGTTACTGTCAACGGTGTTTCGATAACAAATAATGTTGGATCTAAATCATTTAAATACTTTGTAAAATGACTATTAAACTTGTATTTGCTTCGCATATCATGACTTAAACAAAATGTTTAACAAATTACAGCATGATATGCAACCCTTACATCAGAACGCCTTATAACACGGTCAATAAAGGTCATTTGTTTGTCACATTTTTTGCATTGATCTTCTGCAACTTAAACAGTAAAGTAAAACAAGATAAATCCGGATCACGCATGTGCTGTTAATAAAATAACAATAAAAAGACTTATTATCAATTCCTTAGCAACTTTGTACCGCGACACTCGCAATGTCCACAAAATCTTGTAACTTGACGGCAAAAATATGTACCATCCCGAGTACTCGGGAACGTTTACTTACTTTATTGCCGGACCATTAGCACACAGTTGGATTGATCCCTGCTCATTTAAAAATTAAAATAGTACAAAATGAAAACAGCAATAGTTATTATTATTATCGTAATTGCGACTTTGATAATCCTTTACCTTACTTTAGTTGGTAATACTGATAAATCAGTACCAAAGATTATAAAACTTGACCAACCAATCAATGTCATTGGATTGGAAATTAATACTGATGATAAAGCAATATATCAAGACGTCTCTAAAATTGCTAACCAGTTTAATATAATCAAAAAAACCTATCCTATTCCTAATTTAAAAGAGCCCTGGTCTTCAATTAATATAAGTAAAGACTATAATCCCGAAAAAGGAACGTTTATATATGTTGTTGGTGATGTTGTTACAGTGGTTGACAGTATACCCCCAGGACTAAAATCTTATGAAATACCACCATTGACTTATGCTGTATTTCGAATCAGACCAAAAAGTAAAATAGCATGGGGAATAACAATGGGAAGAATGAAAAAATTTATTTATACAGAATGGCTTCCAAATTCTACTTATGAGCCATCTGATTCATTTGGAGAATTCGAATTACATGATGAAAGGAGTCTGGGAAAACATCCAGAAATAAATCTTCATGTCGCTATAATAGAAAAAGTAAAATAAAGTAACAATAATTAAACTTAGATACTTTAAAACAAGATATTAAAATAAAACCGTGTGCTAATAAGGTCAATAAAATTAATAGGTTTGTCATGCCTGCCTGGCTGCGCCAGTCAAACAGGCATACCCTCGGTAATACAAACACCCTTTTTTCCCGGGCCCTTAGCGTTCATCTAGACGTGCTATCAGCCAGAATATCTAGTAAACCAGACACATAGACTAACAAAACATGGATATTAATGATCTTTTATAAAGCCTAGTATTGGCAGCCGATGGACTGCAAGTGGCTGAAACGAATGTAGACGGAATGGAAACGAAAGGTATTGAGCGCAGCGAAACCCTGCAGTGCAATGAAGGTGAAATGAGTAAAGCGGCTAGCTGGACAAAAAAGGTTGCTCCTTGTTGCAACAAAGGGATGGAAGAAATATGTAATATTCAAACCTGTATATTTATTTTTCCTGTACAAGTTTAAAAAACTCAGAAGTGAGAAATTCGTAAAAAAAGAAAATTATTTACTATATTGGCACGATATAAACCAATTAAATTATCATATTATAATTGAATCTGAATCATATTCAGAAATTTTTAAAAGGAAGTACATGGCATAACATAAATAATTAAACTAAGACAATGAAAAACATAAATTCAAGAAGAGCATTTTTAGGCAAAGCTGCCTTTGCTGCTGCCGCTGTAACTGTTTCCCCTTTGGCTGGTTTTGGAAAAGGTTTTGAAAAGGCTATAGAGGGAACAACAAAATCTTCCATTCCTACTGATCTGAAAATTACAGATGTTAAGTGTGGTTACGTCGGGGGAAGTCTTTTTGTGAAAATATACACCAATCAGGATATTTGGGGATGCGGCGAAGGAGTAGATGCCATCTCGGGAACTTATTACTTAGTTCAAAACTTTGGAAGAAGGTTAAGAGGGCAAAACCCATTAAATGTACACAGGATTTTTGAAGACCTCCGCAGAGGAGGTCATTTCGGGGGGGCACAGTCAGGTATGTATGTTGCCGTCCTTTCTGCTTTTGAATGTGCGTTGTGGGACTTGGCCGGAAAGGCACTTGGTTTACCGGTATACCAGTTGCTTGGCGGCAAATTCCGCGATAAGATAAGGGTATATTGCGACACAGCCCTTTACCGGAATAACTTGCCAACACCCGATGTTTTTGCTCAGTCTGCCCTTGATGCTGTTAATAATTGGGGATTCAATGCTTTAAAGTTTGATTTGGATGAGGCTAACGATCCCAATAAATACGACAGGTACAACTGGACTACCAGCGAGGGTGAGGTGCAGAGGATGTATGACCAGCTTGCTGCAGTCAGAGAGGCAGTGGGACCCAAAATTGATATCTGTGTGGATATGCATGGAAGGTATGATGCAACTGCTGCCCATGCAGTTGCCAAAAGGGTGGAGCCGCTGAACCTGACGTGGTTGGAAGAACCTGTTCCCGCTGAGAATATAGATGCTTACAGACTGATTGCCGAGGAAACCTCGACACCAATCGCTGCAGGTGAAAATATATATCTGGGTTATGGATTCAGAAGACTGTTGGAAATAGGTGGGGTTGATGTTATTATGCCCGATTTACAAAAATGTGGTGGACTGGGTGAAGGTCAACGTATTGCCAACCTGGCAAATCTGTATTATATTCCCTTTGCCCCGCATATGGTTGCTTCGTTTCTGGGTGCCATGGCATGTGCGCATGTGAGCGCGTCGGTTCCTAACTTCATGATAATGGAGTGGCAATCCTACTTTCATACCAACCCGATGTATAAGGAAATCGTCAGCTTTGATGAAGGTGATTGGGTTAAGGACAGTTTCGTTACAGTATCGAACAAACCGGGAATTGGCGTGGAAATTAACGAAGAGACAATGAAAAAATATGCTCGGGGAAACCAACCTTTTTTTGAATAAAACAGAACAACCATTGGTGAATAGAATCATCTAAATGAATTTTCAATTCCATTGACCACTGCAGGAATTTGTTTTCAATGGCAATCATTATTTCCCTGAATTCGGGCATATTCCTGATATTATTCAACCGGGGTTTAATAGGGGTGATAATTATAGGATTTACTCATTCGGTAACTCCCGGAATTACAAATGCAGAAGTCATCGACTTTGCTGGAGGGATAAGCATATCACAATATATTAGTAGAGATGGTTTTGTTGTCTTAAAATTATCAGCAACTTCCGTTCATTACATTGGATTTTCAATATCAGGATGGTTTGTGAATCATAGTTCCGATCCTAAATATGATTATGGCAAATACTTTTATAAACGAACATAAAATCCAATATCCGGGATGACAAAGGAATATTTTCGTATTAAGGACAACTGCAGAAAAGGACTATTAAAATACTTGTCAAAAGCTTTTTCACTTATCCCCAAAATAGAAAGCCCAAAAATATTGGATATTGGTTGTGGAACTGGCGTCCCGACACTATGGCTTGCAGAAAATTTTAACGGAACAATTACTGCTATTGATACAGATAAAAAATCATTAAACTGGCTGCTGGAAAAAATTAAAGACAAAAATTTTAATAATCAGATAACTATTTTAAACATTTCATTTTTTAACTTAAAAACAAATCCTGACTATTTCGATTTCATTTTAGCAGAAGGATTTCTTAATGTTGTTGGATTCGAACGAGGTTTTCTCAAAATAAAAGAGATGTTGGGAAACGAAAGATATTTAGTGATTCACGATGAGTATAAGGATCATGAGAAGAAATTTGATTTTATCAGCAATAATCATTGCAAGGTAATTAATACATTATTCCTCGATGAAAATGTCTGGTGGGATGACTATTACAAACAACTTGAAACTGAAATAAATGCCATGCAAAACAAGCAAAACAAAGACCTGTTCAAATCTGATTTAAAAGAAATTGAATCCTACAAAGTGGATCCATCTGTATTCAGATCACTATATTACATAGTAAGGAAATTTTAACAACATAACGCCACATAACACGGTCAATAAAGGTCATTTGTATTAATTTTGTCTAATATAGTCAAGATCAGATTATCAATATTATGGATCCAATGATAACATATTGCGGATTGGTTTGTGATACTTGCCCAATTCATTTAGCAACACTTGAAACAGATATTTCTAAGAAGGTCAAAATGCGAATTTCAATTGCAAAGGAACTTTCCAAAATCTATGGAACTATTCCGAAACCAGAAATTATAACAGATTGTGATGGTTGTAAAATTAATAATGGGAGACTGTTTACAGGATGTATCGACTGTAAAATAAGGAAATGTGCCATCCAAAAAAATATAATAAACTGTGCCTATTGTGGTGATTACCCTTGTGATAATCTTAAAAAACATTTTACTTTTGATCCTGCTTCCCAGGAAAGACTAGAAAAAATTCGAAATAATAATTAACATCAAGATTTTAAATAAAATACTAGTGCTAACTATTTTAAAAATTTAAAATTCTTTTCATATGAAATATGTTCATACAAACATTATTGCCAAAAACTGGAAACTCCTGTCTGACTTCTATATCAAAGTATTTGACTGTAAACCTGTACCTCCAGAAAGAAATATCAAAGGAGACTGGCTGGAAAAAGGTACTGGTGTAAAAAATGCCTCTTTACGAGGTATCCATTTGCTTTTACCTGGTTTTAATAAAAATGGACCTACTTTAGAGATATTCCAGTATCATAAGAATGAAAACAAGCCAAATCCTGTCGCTAACAGAGAAGGATTTGGTCATATAGCTTTTCTGGTTTCTGATGTTGATAATGTACTTGAAAGAATGATTTTTCACGGTGGCACTAAACTTGGTGAAGTTGTAAAGAAAAAACTTAATTACGGGACTATAACATTTACCTATGCCAAAGATCCGGAAGGAAATATAATTGAGCTTCAAGCATGGGAATAAAAATTCAATAATGCTTTGATAAACAAATACTTGTGACAACATCATACAATTAATCTAAAATCAATAAAGAAACCAAAAGCACAACATGATGATTAAACTGTAAACTTGTAACAAAGTATTGAAATGACGGTTTTTATAATAATCTGGTCAATTTGGTTCCTATCGGAAATACTACTGAATAGACTATTTCATTCCGGAAAAGAAGATAAAAAGAACCTGGATAAGGGAACTATCAGAATTATCTGGATTACTATTGGTATTGCAAATTCCCTTGGAATATTGTCTTCCATTTTAAAAATATTCCCAATTAGCAGTTACTTATTGATTCCATACTTTGGACTTTTTCTAATAGTAAGTGGAATGATATTCAGATTTATTTCAATTCTGTCACTAGGCAGATTTTTTACTGTTGATGTTACAATTCGTAATAACCACAAGATCAAAAAAGATGGAGTATATCGGTTAATTCGTCATCCTTCTTATACTGGTTCAATACTATCCTTTATAGGTTTTAGCTTTTCCCTGAATAACTGGATAAGTCTTTTGATAATTAGTCTACCCGTTATTTTTGCGATGCTCCATCGAATAAAAATTGAGGAGAAATTATTAATAGACCAGTTCGGGATTGAGTACACCGATTATATGAAAAAAACATTTCGATTGGTACCGTGGTTATATTGATTTATATCCTGACTTTTAACAAATTACCTGTGCTAACAAGGACAATAAAGTATTTGCATCCGTCACGATAGAATAATGTCGATCTTATGACTTTAAAATTCACCCTCAGGAACCTTAGGAAAAGGCCATTTCTCAATCTCATTAAAGTTTTGGGATTAAGCCTGTCACTAAGCGGATTTCTGCTCATTGTACTTTTCCTTAAAAATGAGCTTACTTATGAGAGCTTCAATAAAAAAGCAGGAAGAATCTATCGGTTTACAATCAATTATCTGCCATCCGCAAATGAAAGACATTTTGCCAGGGTATTCAATACTGACTACATCCCCAAAATGGCTGATTATTTTCCTGAAATAGAAAATTATGTAAGACTTGCTCCGGTAAGAGGTGGATTAATAAAACATAACGAAGATTTCATTATAATTAAACAGGCATTTGAAGTTGACAGTACTTTCTTCGAGGTGTTTACCGCTGATCTTCTTGTTGGCAATCCTGAAAATATCCTGAATAATCCTTGCTCAATTGTCATATCGGAAAGCTTTTCAAATAAAATATTCGGAAAGGTCAATCCAATCGGACAAATATTGACCATACCGGCCGGACAGTACTATGCCAACAATACAGATTATATCATAAAAGGCATTATGCAGGATTTCCCTCAGAACAGCCATTTCCATCCTGAATTCATTGCTTCTCCTGTGGATAAATCTGTATTCAGCGGGTGGGTCTGGAGCTATTTATTATTATCAGAAAATGCTGACCCCAAAAGAATTACCTCCGGTTTTAAAGATTTTTATGCCGCACATATAAAAGGCAATCCCGGACAAATAAAGAATGAAGCATATCTGCAAAATATTTCCGATATACATCTGCATTCCAACAAGCAGAAGGAGATTGAGACAAACAGTAATATATATGTCATATATACTCTTGCAATAGCTTCTCTGATATTGTTATTTACAGGTCTTTCAAACTATGCCAATCTTAAGATGGGAATGGCAGGCTTTGACGAAAAATACCTGTTTGTAAGCCGGATTTCCGGCTCAACATCCCTGATGACCCTGAAATATTTTTTAACAGAGGGAATTCTTATCATTTTTGCCTCTTTATTAATTGGCGGTGTATTCTTAGTTTTTTCTAATATACTCATTCAGAAGTATATTAATATGAATCTTTTTACAGGTAATACAATTCTGATTTCAGCAGTTGTTTTTCTGTTCAGCATATCCGGTATTCTGTCGGCTATTCTTCCTTTAATGAATCAGGGTATGAGTAATTTAAGAACATCCACTCAGTTTAAGAATAATATCTGGATGGGGAGGAAAGGTTTAAGCAGGAGTATAATTGTTCTGCAATTTGCAATTTCAACCACGCTGATAATTGCAGTGTTCGTTATTCACCGGCAAACCAGCTTTGCTCTTGAGAGCGGGATGGGTTTTAAGGAAGACAATCTGATAAGTTTCAGTGAAGTTCACAGTGATGCTCAGAAGAAATTTGAGGTTTTTAAGGAAGAGCTGCTGAAATTCAGCTCCATTGAACAGGTTTCCGCAATGTTTGCACCTCCCGGAGGAGAAGCAAATGATATTTTTCAATTCACAATGGAAGGTTATATTGCAGATCCTGCAGACAGGGCCGACAGTTACATCGGCATTTTCCCATGCGATTACTCTTTTGCCACAATTTTCGGATTGGAGTTCCTGAGTGGCAGTAATTTTTCGGAAAAGAACAAAGACAATGAAGGTTCCGGGGAGTATATCATCAATGAATCGGCAATGAAAAGGCTTAATTATACCGACCCGGATGAGATAGTAGGAAAAGAGTTCGATTTGATCACCAATATTCCGGGAATTGAAGTCCCTGCAGGAAAAATTACCGGCGTGGTGAAGGATTTCCATCTATCGGGTGTAAAGAGAAAAGTTGAACCCCTGGTAATGTTTAAAAGAAATGACCTGTGGTTAATAAATTTTGTGGTCTCATACCGTTCCGACATGAAGGCAAATGCCCTGAGTGATATTGAGAGCATCTGGAAAAAGATGTTTCCCGGATATCCATTCCAATATGAATATGTCAGTTCAATGTACAAAAGTGTTTACCGGAGTGAGATTCTCCAGTCTGGTCTCTTAGCGATTTTTACACTAATCTCCTTATTCATATGCTCAATGGGACTTCTCGGGATGACACTTTTATCAACCCAGAAGCGTACCAAGGAGATCGGTTTGCGTAAAATAAACGGAGCCTCAACAGGTGAATTAATGATAATGCTTAACTGGGATCTTGTCAGATGGATTGTGATAGCGTTTGTTATTGCTGTTCCGGTTGCTGTTGTTGCAATGAACAAATGGCTGGAAAACTTTGCTTATAAAATTGATCTCAAGTGGTGGACTTTTGTCGTTGCCGGATTAATAACCATGTTAATTGCTTTTCTGACAGTATCTCTGCAATCCTGGAAAGCTGCTAACCGGAATCCTGTTGAAGTTTTACGATATGAATAAATGATTACCTGATGAACTATTTCTCAGAAGCCCTTAGTTATGTCAAAAACTCAAAAGCACTTATATTAGACATAAGACATAATAATGGTGGATCATATCAAAATCTGGTAGCCGTTGTGAGCAGATTCATTACTTCTCCTCTTGAAAAACCCGATTATTATGTTCTGGTGGAACTTATTCCATTGCCACCTTTCGAGCCTTAAGGTTCTTTTCAATATGTTAACCCTATTATAGTTTTAATTAATGGAGTTTGTTACAGTACTGGAGACATCTTTCCTGAAGTAATGAAACAGATATCAACAGTTACTGTGATTGGGGATACAACTGGCGGGGGATCATCGGGTGTTAATAAAATTAACAGGTTTATCACAATATAATACTCAATTCTATGAAAATTGCATGTGTTATCCTTGGTACAAGGGGAGATGTATAACCAATGGTCGCCCTGGCAGATGGTCTTATTAGAAAAGGTCATGAGGTAACTATCTGTGCACCACCCGAGAACGAAGAAATTACAGGCAGGATTAATTGTCGATTCATCGCATTCGGCCCGAATTTAAAGAAAGCTGTAAAAGAAGATCCGGGAAAACAAAAGGGTGGAGTGGCTATAACCATTTCTCCAAAGGAAGGAAAAATATCCAAGTACTCTCTCCCTCCAATTAAGGATGTATGGTCTCACTGGTTGGGAGAAAATGTAATTGTTGCTTGTGACCGCGAGTTAAATCCTGCCCGTGATGGAGTTTCTTTTTCTTTTACCCAAACAGGTTTTATGTTGTTGCCTTCACAAACCGATCTGCCTGAAAATGTTATAAATTTTTGTGATTCAGGCAAGCCGCCAGTCTATATTGGATTCGGCAGTAATCCTATTGTAGGTACCGAAAAATACAACCGGATTTTTGAAAAAATAACGGATGAAACAAATCAACGACTTATTATTTCTAAGGGCTGGGCTGATTTACCTGAAAGCAGTGCCAGAGATATATTATATGTTGATGAAATGCCTTTTGATATGTTATTCCCAAAATTGGCAGCTATAATGTATCATGGAGGAACCGGGACAATGGCAGCGATAGCCAGAGCCGGGATACCCCAGGCAGCCTTCCCATTTATGGGTGATCAGTTTGACAATCGCAAAAACATTGTTAAATTAGGATTGGGTCCCGAAACATGTGATTTTAAAAAAATGACCGCAGAATCGATTTCATTAGCTGTCAAAGAATGTATCACAAATGACAAATACAAGAAAAACGCTTTAGAGCTTTCGAAAAGACTCAAAAATGTCAATGGCACTGAATTAACTATTCAACTTATCGAGAAGGAATTCATAAAGCAATCCGGTTTCTAACACAGGCAATAAAAACTTCAAATATTAATCCGGCTGATTGTTTGAGGGATTAGTAAGTATGACAATAAAATAAATAAATCCGATGAAAAACACATTCTTAATAAACATTTTGGCTTTTATTTGCCATTTAACTGTTCATTCACAGACAGTTTACGTTGACAGCAACACTGGGGATGATAAAAATCCAGGAACTAAAGAAGCACCAGTTCATTCTATTAACAAAGCTGCGAAAATCATAAGAAGCCCGGATAATAATATTTATATCATGAAAATAAATCCCGGAATCTATGTTCTGGATAGTCATGTATCTTTAGCAACGGAAAAAGAGATGAATGATAAACGTATAATAATAGAAGCCAGTGTTTTACCTGACGATTCATCATGGACACCTGAAAAAATGCCGATAATTGTCAATTGTTCGAAGAAAGGAGATATACCAGAAGAAGATTTTAGTTATGTTATCAGTTTCTTAATTAATGAAAGTCACGTTACAATTAGAGGGATCAAATTTCATGGTTATTTTTACCCCAATACCAGGTATTTTCCAATTGCACGGCTTAACAAAACAAATACTGATCTGTTAGTTGAGCAATGTATGTTTGTTGGAGATAAAGATGCTTCTCATATTCAGGTGGGGATCATTGCTCATGGTAATGAAATTAATGTCGATCACTGTGTCTTTTTTAATGCAAAAAATACTGTAGTATTTTGGCAGGGCGCACAAGATAGTATCAAAAAAGGCAACAGACTTACAAATTCCATTATTTATGGAGCATTTCAAAGTGCAGTTTGGACTGCATGGCCGGATAAAAATTTTAAATTCGAAAATAATATTGTTACAAACTGTAAACATGTTTGGGTTAAAAATTATTTTAACACATCAAAATATTCTATAAATAATTGCTTAATAGTAAACAATCAATATTATAAGGGAGTACCGGATAACGTTGGTGTGATTCCTGGAGAATTTGATATTAACGAGAAAAACGTTATAAAAGAAGGTGAGATTTCATTGAGATTGATAGATGATATAGATAAGCCATTCCCAATCGATTATTTACATATTATCCCTGGTTCACTCGGATATAAAATAGGAGCCGGGTTATTTAAAAATAGAAAATAATTTCAGATTATTAATTGGGTATAATTTTAAAAAATAATGGTGCATAATACGTACAATAAAGCAAAAAAATCCGGTCAAATGAATCTGATGATGATAAAGAGCTGTTCCGTGGTCCATAGTCCGTGGTCCGCTTTCCTCAGTCCTATTTCCGCAATGTTATCCCCAATAAATTACTTTTATTATTATATTTAACTTTATATGAAAGACTACTATAAAATTCTCGGACTGACAAGAGATTCATCGATAGAATCAATCAGGCAGAGATTCAAAGAGCTTGCATTTGAAAATCATCCCGATGTGAGTGATAATAAAAATGCAAATGAGGTCTTTATAGAGATTTATGAAGCATACTATATTTTAAGTGATGCAGATAAGAGGACAAAATATAACTTGTTGTATAACAAATATATCAATAATGTTAAAACTCAAATTCCAAATGAAGAACATGTAAAAACTGACATCCGGAATGTTTCCAGTTCAGCCAGAGAAAACGCTCAGCAAAAAGCAAAAGTTAAGTATAAGGATTTTATTAAAGACATGGACTGCTTTTTTTCAGCAGGACTAAAAGCCGATGGAAAACCATTTTCCTATAATATGCACAGAACAATTGGTATCTCCGGAGGCGTTGGACCAATGGGCACTATTAAATCAAAGACTGTGAGTATTCCAATCCCCAGGAGTAAGAAAGCTCTTATGATCCATCGAATAGGATTTTCTACCAAGACACTGTTTCTCATTCTGTCAATTGGCTGCCTTAAACTGCAATTTTTATCAAACTATGGGCTTATTACTAAAATCCTTATTCTAACAATAATAATCTTGTCAGGCGGAGTAGTAACTTACATGATCTATTATTTCAACAAGACAAAGTCAAAATTCTTTTATGCAAACAAATATTTCTTAGTTAAAAAGTATAAAAAGAAAGGCTATAAAAGAGGATTCCACCCCATGATTTCAACAACTCCTGTAGGACTGATAGCATATCTGTTCCGATTGATATTTTAAATATATTAGTGGGTAGGACACGAACTAGAAAAAAACAAAGATGAAAATAATCTTAGTTTCAATCGGAACCCGTGGAGATATGGAACCTTTCTTGTCTATAGGTGAAATATTGAAAGAAAAAGGACATCAGGTAATATGTGCTTTCCCGGAACAGTTTAGAAATCTTGCTGAAGAGTTAAATTTGGAATTTGCTTCACTGGGGACAAAATTTATTGATATACTTGATAGTGAAGACGGGAAAGTTGCCATGGGTGCAAGTGGTTCCGGTTTAAAAAAATTTCTTGCCACTGTCAGACTGGCAAAACATCAAACTAATGTAAATAAAGAATTGGTTAATAAACAATATGAGCTGATAGAAAGTGAAAATCCCGACAGAGTTGTTTATAACGGGAAAGTTATATATCCGATAATCTGGGAATTGAAAAACAGAGGTAAAACAATTTTCATAAGTCCTCTCCCTTACATGCATTATGTAAAGGGTCATTCGCATGTTGCTTTTAACAGCAACTTTGGGACTATATTAAACAAGCTAAGCTTTTCGCTGGCATATTTTGGAATGGTTACAACCGTCATGATTACCAAAAATTGGTTGATAATAACTGAAAAAATAAGCCGCAAAGAAATACGGAAAATCCTCAGGACGAACAGATCAATTTATACAATTTCACCCTTATTATTTTCACGACCCGATAATTGGAATGAAAATCTTACAGTATTAGGATATCATCAAAGGAAGAAAATCATTCACTGGCAGCCTGAAAAAGACTTAACTGATTTTATTGAAAAACACAATAAAATATTGTTTATCACTTTCGGCAGTATGATAAATCCCGAACCGGAAAAAAAGACTAAAATAATTCTTGACATACTTGTAAGAAATAAAATTCCTGCAATAATTAATACGGCCTCCGGAGGTCTTGCCAAACCTGATAAATTTAATTCTGTACTAATACATTTTGTTTCTCAAATTCCTTATGAATGGATTTTTCCTAAAATATATGGAGTAATACATCATGGAGGTTCAGGGACAACACATCTGGCACTTAAATATGGTTGTGCAACAATGATTATTCCACATATCATTGACCAGTTTGTATGGAATAAGATCATTTCAGATCTGGGAGTCGGACCAAAAGGAATTAAAATAGGTAAAATCAATCCAAAAAATCTCGAACCTAAAATTCTGGACTTGGTAAATAATACAGATTACAAAAAGAAAGCGGAGCAAATAGGAAACCAGATGAATATAGAAGATTTTAAGGAAATACTATATAACTCAATAATGGCATAAATGATGTCAAATTAACTATTTTTGCTTCCCTGACAGGAAAGTGGTAAATTTGTAAGCACGACATGGTCGTGCTTCATTTTTTTATGGCCCTGTGAGGAAACTGCCCCTGAAAGGGTATACTTCTCTCAGGCCTTTACTCCCGACTGAACGACTATAATCCTTCAGTCGGTCAAACTCTCGGCAATGCTTATTTAATTAATTGCCGGGTTGTTACTAATCTTAAGAAAATGGTTTAACACAAAACAAAAGGAGATTTAATCATGAAAAAATCAACACTAATTATTACAGTTATCGTATTAACAATTTCAACTAATCTTTTTGCACAAACACGTAGAGAAACAGATGTTGAAGGAGGTAAAGATCATCCGTTAATCTCAAGGTTCGAGGGTTCAATAATGGAGTTTTATGATCATAAGAATTATGACGAGTATACTCTTGTTCTGGGATTCAATGAGAACGGAGAAGCCAATAAAATGGTTGATATCGAAGGAGAAATAACGAGAATTCAATACAGTGTATCTGAAGATCACTCTGTATTTGAAGTATTTAGAAATTATGAAATAGCATTGAAAAGTGCCAATTTTAATATTTCATATTCATGTTCAGAAAAAACAGCGCCAACCTCTTATGAATTTTGGATGTATGGTTACTACGGAGATATCAATAAAATTAGAGACGACAGGATTTCTCCTGATGGACGCATGGGATTCAGATATATAGTAGCTAATGGAGATAATGAGGGAAAAAATGTCTATGTTGTTCTGTATATCTCCTCGGATAATGATTATAACTGGATACTTGTAACCATGGATGTAATTGAAGAAAAACCTATGGAAACAGGACTTGTAACTGCTGCTACTATAGATAAAGGCCTAAAAATATCAGGACACACAATTCTTGAAGGCGTATATTTCGAAACAGGGAAATCTACCCTTAAAATCGAATCTGATGCTGCCCTGAAAAATATTGCAGAGTATGTAAATTCCAGTCAGGATAAAAAATTCTTTATTGTCGGACATACTGACAATACAGGCGATTTTGCCAGTAATATGACTTTATCGGAAGAACGGGCAAAAGCTGTAATGAATGAACTCATAAACAAATATGGAGTAAATGCCGATCAACTTGAATCACATGGAGTAAGTTACTTGTCACCTGTTTCTTCAAATTCAAATGATGAAGGCAAAGCAAGAAACAGGAGAGTTGAAATAGTGGAACAATAAAATATAATTATCATGAAACTAAATGTAAAAGCATTTGCAATTACGGGTGCAATTCTCTGTGGTGTCGGATTATTCCTGGTAACATGGTGGATTATTTTATTCGGGAATGTACCGGAAGGTTCAACCTTTGTTGGTCGTGTTTACCTGGGTTATAGTGTCAGTCCCCTGGGAAGCATTATAGGATTAGCCTGGGCTGCTGTAGATGGATTTATTGGTGGCGCATTATTTGCCTGGTTATATAACAGGATTGCATCACGAAGCTGAATCCTCAATATCAAATATAAAAAGAAGAAAAGATGTTAAAGGTATACATTTGTATAGTTATTTGTGCTATTATCTTGATTGCTAATGGAATATGTGTAGCCCATGCAATCAGGAATCATATAACAAGTGAGATCTATATGCACACAGGATTAACTCTTTTTTTTAGTCTGTTGACACTTGAACTAACCATTGGTTTTCATAAAGCCTGGACACATTATGATATCTTCTGGCTGGAGATTATTGGCTGGATACTTTACATCCCTTCAGCTGTTCTGGTAATAGGTTCTATGATAGCACTGCATCACAAAGGGAAACCGGAAAGTGCTGATTTTACTGATTCAACGATTTTTATTGATAGTGGAATATATAAATTGGTGCGCCAGCCTATGACCCTGGGACTGGCAATCTGGTCTATTGCTCTTGTTTTAGTTTTTCAGTCTCTCCTTGCGGCAATCTTAGGTCTGTTATCATTATTTTGTTTCTGGATGTCAGCCAGAAAAGAGAACACATATAATATCAGGAAATTCGGAGATAATTACAAAGAATATATGAAAAAGGTCCCGATGTGGAATTTCTGTAAGAGGATTGGAAAATAATGGTTTCAAATTAATGAAAACCGCCAAACGAATAGAAAACAAAAGCTCAAGGACTGCAGCCTATACTTGTACATGCCGGGCAGCTTCATATCTGGAGTCAAATCCCCTTCTTAAATCTGATGATCATATTGCCGTAAAGTTATTACCAAGATTTGTCAAATATCTATTAAAACTTCGAATTCTAAATTTAAAAGGCAGAATTTCACCTGCGGGTATTTATCCCTATGTTATTGCAAGAACAAAATATATTGATAATATATTTCAGAATGCTTTGAAAAACGGAGTTAAACAGGTGGTGATTTTTGGAGCAGGATTCGATTCAAGGGCAATAAGACTTACTGATCGAAATACTAATATTAAAGTCTATGAAATAGACACATATTTTACAATGAATGCAAAAACAAAGCAATTCAGGAAAAGAGGAATAATAAAACCGGAAAACAATATCTATATACCGATTGACTTTGACAAAGAAGAGATAAAAATAAAATTAGATAACAGCAGTTTTAACATAAGCAAAAAGGCTCTCTTTATTCTTGAGGGACTCATAATGTATTTATCCGAAAATGCAATCGATGATACATTTAAACTTATTTATAATTATTCCTCACCCGGAAGCTTATTGGTTTTTGATTATATATATGCTTCGGTATTAAAACAAGAGCAAAAATATTACGGAGAAAACTCAATTTATGAAAGAGTAAAAAAAGATGGTGAAAGCTGGACTTTCGGAATTGAAGAAGGAGAAATAGAAAAGTTCCTTAATCACTATAATTTCAATTTGCTTGAGCATCTTGATTCAAATACAATTGAGGACAAATATTTCAAAAATGAATCGGGTAATATAATTACAAAGGTTAATGGAACACATTGTATAGTAATAGCTGAGAAATAAGCAGATCCCCTGTAATCATTGAAAATAATTAAATGACACATGAAAACAATATTAGCCTATTATTCAAATAACGGAAGCAACAGGTATCTGGCAAAAAAAATTGCTGATAGAATAAACTGTGAAATTGAACAAATAAGACCAAGATTAAACATCCATCTCTTTTTATTATTCGGAATAAATTTCGGTAACAAAAAGCTAAGACACAATTTAGCAGAATTTGACAGAGTAATTTTATGCGGACCAATCTGGATGGGGAAATTTATTTCACCATTACGCAGTTTTGTAAAAAAATATAAATCAAGAATTAATGAACTGATCTTTGTAACCTGTTGCGGAAGCGGTTTTGAGATGAAAGACAAAAAGTTCGGACATGGACTTGTTTTCAATGAAGTAAAGAACATACTCAAAGACAAATGTATTCATTGTGAGGCACTTCCAATAACCTTAGTAGTGCCTGAAGATAAAAAGGAAGATCCAAATGTTGTAATGCAAACCCGTTTATCGGATGAGAATTTCAAAGGTGAAATTGAGGAAATATTTGAAAATTTTATAAAAAAGGTAACTATACCTGATTAGTTAAAATATAGCTGAAAGCGTAAGCGGCAAGCCATGTATCTCTATCCAAATTATTATCAATCCTCCGCATTCATTTCATTATCAATTCCTTACTCTTCTGTAAAAACCGATTACCACTTAATGAAAAAATAAACTAATTTAGAGATTGCATTTAACCTTAAAACAAACATACTCATTAAGAGTATTACCAGTATGGTGGTTCCCGTAAACAGAAATGATATTTTTGGTCTTATCCGCCCCGATAATGATGCTCATACGCTTGGAATATCAACTGTTGCAACATTAATTGAAGAATGTGGATTTAAAGTCATTATAGGCGATGCCGGAATAACTGCGGCAGTATCTGAAATTCAAAAAACGGATAACATATCTCTTTTATGCAACTGGATTTCAAAAAATAAAATTACCAGACTGGGTTTCAGTTATCGTCTGGAGCCGGCAGATGCACAATTAAGTTTTGGAAAGGTCTATCATTTATTAAAACAAAATAATCAATTCAAAGAACAGGGCGGTTCAATAATTCAGGTTTACTTTTCAGGACTGCCGGAAGCTTGTACCAGAATTCAAAATGAGTACCGGAACCAGATTCCGGTATTTATGGGTGATGAGACACAGGTAGAGACTGCAATAAGACTCGGGATACCTGAATCTGCCATACCCAAAACTATAAGTGAAGGATCAAAATATGATGATGACCGTCTTACTTTTACCCGGAATCTCATCAAATCGGGTGAATATAATTTTCTTCCTCCAAATTTACGATTCACCTATCGAAACTTTGGCACCCGTAAAGACACACTTGCAGAAAGAATCATTAATAACAGAAAACCAGAGTATCCCCCGCTAATGCGTGTACATGCCGGCCCGTACAGTTCTGATTACACCCGGGCAAAGAAAGAGTTCAATTCATGGCTTAACATTCTTGCAGAGACTCATTATCTTGATATTATATCTGTTGGCTCATCACAGTTAAGCCAGTCCGATTTTGGACAGGAATGGGGAGATAAGCCAAATGGCGGAGGTGTACCCATAAATTCAGAACAGGACCTTGTAGATATTTATAATGCTTCCCGTCCGATGCTGGTGCGCACCTATGCAGGGACACGTAATATCCCATATTTGGCAAGTGTATACGAGCAAACGATAAATATTGCATGGCATGCATTATCATTCTGGTGGTTCAATCAAATAGACGGCCGGGGGCCTTATACTGTAAAGGAAAACCTTAAACAACACCTGGAAACATTAAAGTATATTGCCAGAACAGGTAAACCCTTTGAACCCAATATCCCCCATCATTTTGCTTTCCGGGGAGCAGATGATTACAGTTATGTATTGTCATCTTATCTTGCAGCCAGGACAGCAAAACATACAGGTGTACGTTATTTTGTCCTGCAGGTCATGTTGAACACTCCCAAATCTACGTGGGGGGTACAGGACCTGGCAAAAGCCAGGGCTCTGCTAAAACTTGTCAGAGAGCTGGAAGACAACACATTTACGGTATTCTTGCAGCCAAGGGCAGGGTTGGATTATTTTTCTCCTGAACTTGAAAAAGCAAAAGCTCAGCTGGCTGCCGTTTCAACTATGATGGATGACATTGAACCCGAAAATGAACAGAGTCCCGATATTATCCATGTAGTAAGTTACTGTGAAGCAGTTAAACTGGCAACACCTGAGTTCATCAACGAAAGTATTCAGATTACTACTAAGTCTATTTTCGAATACCGGAAGTTAAAGAAATCGGGTATGATAGATAATATGATAAACAATATAGATGTAAAAGAACGTACCGAAGATCTCTATAATGAAGTCAAATCAATTGTTGCAACCATTGAATCAAACATACCGGAACCTTATTCTGCCGAAGGATTATATACCATTTTCGCAAAAGGGATAATGCCGGTTCCTTATTTGTGGGAAGGACGTGAGGAATTCAAAGAAGCAATAAAATGGAAAACCGGATTGGTTAACGGCGGAATAAAAGTAATTGATGATAATGGAAATCCGATGAATCCGGGCTTAAGAATACAACAAATATTTATGAGATAATAAATATTCAGAATGAAGGGTTTGAACATGAACCTCCTGATTATATTATTTAATTTATATTGTGTTTTGAGAAATTATCTTTTCTTTGTATAGTATTTTGTTCTTTGATTTTTATCTGAATTATTTGAATCAGGTACAGCTTATTTGACCAAAAGGGAACCGTGTGAGAATCACGGGCTGACGCGCAACTGTAACTCTGCTCCGCTTATACGGAGAAGTGTTTCAGGCATCTTAAGCCACTGTCATAATATATCGTGATGGGAAGGCAGTCTGAAACCAGAGAAGCCAGGAGACCTGCCTGATTCACTTGATTGCTTTCGCGAAACGGGGCAAAATCAGAAAGGTAAATCTTCAGTAAATAAAGAAGATAATCTCAGATAAACTCCTCCCCTCTTGTATTGTTTCATTTCGCTTGTAAGCCGGATTTAAAAATCAGAGGCCAATTGCAGGTATTCTATTATTAACTTTTAGAAATGAAACAATGAAACAGAAAAAAGATTTTTTATTCAAATGTCTCATGGCAGGCTACGCGATTATTCTGCCTGCCGTGACAATGTATGGACAGCAGTATGACACTACAAAAGTGTCTTTATTGGATGAGGTTGTCATTACAGCAACACGAAATGAAAAAAACCTCAATAATGTCGGCAGAAGCATTACTGTAATAACCCGTGACGACATTAAAAAATCAGGAGCACTGACCGTTTCTGAACTTCTTAACCAGGAGGAAGGATTTTATATTGTCGGCGCTCAACAAAATCCAGGCAGTATTAACAGCATTTCAACCCGGGGCACAAATAACAGTCACACAATTGTTATTATCGACGGTATCCCACTCAGCGATCCTTCCTCAACAGACAACTCCCTTGACCTGTCTGAGCTTTCTCTTGCAAATATCGACAGGATTGAAATTGTAAGAGGCTCACACAGTACTCTTTACGGTTCCTCAGCAATTGGCGGCGTGATCAATATAATCACAACAGAAAATTATGATATTCCCGGGCTCCATGTTGATGCGAAGATTAACGGAGGTATTTTTGGTAAAAGTGGTTCAATACTCTCTGAAAATCTGTTAGTTAATTATACACATAAATCAGGATTTTATGTGACGGCAGAGACTTTCAACAGCAATAGCGGAGGAATCAATTCCACAATTGATACCATCACTGATCCTGGTGTTTACAAATATCCCGACATGACAGACGGTTTTAAAAAAACCGACCTGGTTGCCAAAACAGGTTATAAATCTGATAATGTGGAAGTATACGGAGGCATCAGGAATGTAAATCAGAGTCTTGATATTGACGATGGAGCTTTCAAAGATGATGAGAACTACACAGTCGATTTTAACAGGGACCTCTATACATATGGAGCTAAATACTGGTTTGGTAAAGGATTATCAGTAAGATTCAATGGAGGAATGAGTCATCTTATCCGTAAAGCCGTTGATGATTCATCAATGATTAGTTCTTCAGGCAATACCGATAAATCTTATTTCAGAGGTAGATATTCCGGGTCCATTGCAAACCACGAAATACAACTGAACTATAACGCCAGGGGTTTCCAGGCTGTTATCGGAGGAGGCTCTTTTAAGGAAACAATGTCAGCCGAGACCTATTATTATTCTGAAGCATGGGGAGTTTATATTATAGAATCCAACCTCGATTCTCTTAAAATTAAAACAACAACCTTTACAGGGTTTATACATGCCGACTTAAATGGTTTAATGTTTAATGAGTCACTTAAACCTTTTTCTCTGGGACTGGGCGCCAGGGTTATTAATCACAGCACTTTCGGAACAACATTCACTTATGAAATCAATCCCTCAGTTAAAATCAATAAAAATTCAATCCTCTATTTTTCATATTCCACAGGATTCAATGCCCCTTCATTATACCAGTTATATTCACCTGAGATGGATTATATGTCCGGGATAACACGGGGAAACAAAACACTTGATCCTGAAGAATCGTCCTCATGGGAAATTGGAATAAAACAAAAAGTAAGTAACAATATCTGGTGGAGTATTAATTATTACACAACAACCATCAAAAACTGCATTGATTATATTTACCTGTGGAATAAATCTCAGGAAATAAGCGCATTATCGTACTTTGACTATCTTGGAGACACATATATTAACCTGGGAAACCAGACAAACCGGGGATTGGAGTTTTCTATCCATTCAAAAATATCTGATAAACTGAGTATAGCAGGAAATTTCAGTCTTGTTAACGGAAAACTTGAATATAGTCCTGATAATATTGATAATGCACACACGGATGGCAACCACATTCAACTCTATTCTAACGGGATATTCATCTCTGAAGAGACAGAGCGTATCGGGCTGGTTCGCAGACCTAACACAGGTAACATTAATCTGACATATCTTCCCTTTGAGGACTTCATGTTTATAGTCGATTTAAAATATGTGGGAACAAGAAATGATGTCTGTTATGATTCTTCCCTGGGCCCGTATGGAGCTCTTGGAACTGTCGGACTGGAGGATTATACCCTCCTGGATCTTCGTGCAAAATATAACATCTTTAAAGGCTTTACCATAATGCTTCATGCAGAAAACCTGTTAAATACCGATTATTATGAAATAAGGGGATACTCAACACGAGGCAGGGGCTTTTATGCCAGTATTGGTTATTCCTTCTGAATGGCAGATTTCCGATAAGATCATCAAATGATTTTGTGGCGTTCCATCTTCCGGTGTTCAGATGTATGGTTGGGATACCCAGTTAATTGGCCAGTTCGATCTGAAAGAATAAGTTGAAACAACTATTCTGTTCCTTAAATTAATATTCAACACGGGCAGAGATTCTTATGCCGGGATAAATTATTCATTAACAGATTTTGCAGATGCATTTTTCTAATATAATTTTATGATTGATTGATAAAAAATGTAATTTATCTTTTATAATTTGTTCTTTTAATTAATTTTATGGCCTGAATTTTTTTCACATAAGAATATGTCTTTATTAAAGAAACCATATAAGGAATTTTCCGGTTTTTTACTGTTATTTATCTTTTGCGGGTATTTTGGATCAATAACATTCTTTCCTCACACCCATATTGTTGATGGTGTGCAGGTGGTTCACTCACACCCTTATAAATCTCACAAAGGTGATACTCCGGTTAATCACAACCATTCTAAACAGGATTATATCCTCATTCAGTTTATTTCAAACTTAATTATTTCTGCTCCAATAATATTTTCAGGGATACCTCTTTTACGAAAGGTCCTTAATATCAGGTTAGTAATTCCTGAAAAGGTTGTTAACCATAACATATACCTCTTAAGCAGACACCTTATAAGAGCGCCAACATTTTAATTACACAATAAATTCTTTAATGAGAATCGCAGATTCTCTCTCATGTCAGGGAATCAGTTGCCCGACAATTAAATTGTGTAACAATAAAAATCCGACTAATGAAAAAATATATAGTTGGCGTTATTATATTAATTGTCTGTACGCCAATTCTAATTTCTCAGAAAAAAACAGATGCAAATATTATAGGTCATGTAGTATGTGATGGTGTGCATATTCCTTTTGCAACAATAAGTGTAAAAGGAACCACACTGGGAGTCAATACCGATGAAACAGGACATTATCAACTGATCAATCTTCCTGTGGGGACTCATATACTCAGAGCTCAGTCAGTAGGCTATAAACCCCAGGAACAAGAAGTTTCAATCAATGCAGGAGAAACGAAAGAAGTTAATTTTAAGCTTGAACAGGATCTCCTTGGTCTTGAAGAGGTTGTCATCACGGCTGACAGAAGTGAGATAAAAAGAGCGGAATCGGTAACAATAGTAAACACTATTTCCCCTAAACTATTTTCTTCAGCTCAATCGGTAACATTAAGTGAAGGACTGACCTTTTCTCCCGGAATCAGAATTGAGAACAACTGCCAGAACTGTGGTTTTTCGCAAGTCAGGATTAACGGCATGGAGGGTCCCTATTCACAAATACTGATAAACAGCCGTCCAATATTCAGCGGTCTGGCAGGGGTTTATGGTCTTGAATTAATCCCTTCTAACATGATAGAGCGCGTGGAAGTTGTAAGGGGTGGCGGTTCTGCTCTTTATGGCAGCAATGCAATCGCAGGTACAATAAATATTATATTGAAAGAACCTGTTTCAAGTTTCTATGAAGTTGGGATAAATACCGGCCTTACAGGTGCGGGTATAATCGAATCAGGCGGAGCAACGACAGATTACTCTGTAAATCTCAATACATCAATTATTTCAGATGACAGCAAGACAGGTGTCGCCCTGTATGGCTTTACGCGTGAAAGAGAAATGTTTGATGCCAATAACGACGGCTATTCTGAAATATCACCGATGAGCAATCAGACAATCGGAACCAGGGTTTTTCACAGGTTTGGATTCAGGAGCAAAGTAGCTGTTGATTTCTTCAATATTAAAGAAGAAAGAAACGGGGGAAACAGACAAGAGTATCCCTTGCATGAAAGAGACCTGTCGGAGACCGTCAAACATGATATAAAGACAGGCGCTGTTACTTATGAACAGTATTTTCGGGATTATGATCTTTTATCAGTTTTTATTTCAGCACAGAATCTTAAACGAGATTCATATTACGGAGCCAACAAGTCGCTGATGGACTATGGAAGATCAGGTGATTTGACATATAATGCCGGGATACAATATAAGGTATTCCTTGGAAATTCTTCACTTATTATCGGTATCGAAAATACCGGGGGTTCACTTAAAGATGAAAAACTGGGCTATCCTGATTATGACAATGCTATAATTGTCAACGATTCAATTGTGAGTGTACCTCACACGGAAAATACTCTGGTCTCTGACCAGTCATCATCATCATCAGGAATTTTTCTCCAGTATGACCTGAAAATAAACAGATTAAAACTTGGATTGGGTGGGCGATTTGATCATTATAAGATTATTGATCACGCGAAGGTTGATGAAGCTAAGAAAGGAAATGTCTTTAGTCCCCGTGTAAGCCTGATGTATGAAATTTTACCTTCCCTCCAGGCTCGTGTCAGCTATTCCCATGGTTACCGGGCGCCTCAGATATTTGATGAGGATCTTCATATTGAAACATCCGGCGCCCGCCAGGTAATTAATGTAAATGATCCTGATCTTAAACAGGAAACCAGTCATAGCATTATGGCTTCTTTCGATTTCAACCGGCTGATTGGCACGGTAACAACAGGTATTCTCATTGAAGGTTTTTTCACAAGACTGGAAGACCCTTTTGTTAATGAGATAGGGCTTCCCGATGAAAACGGTAAGGTTATTTACACAAGAAAGAATGCAGAAAATGGGGCAAATGTCAAAGGTATCAATATTGAGCTGAAGCTGAAACTATTAAAAGATTTCTCTTTAACTTCCGGATTTACAGTTCAATCCAGTAAATATGATGTCGAACAGCAATTTGATAAAAGAGAGTTCTTCAGAACTCCATCCGATTACGGGTATCTTAATACAGATTGGAATTTCGTTAAAAATGCATGTTTTTCTCTAACAGGAACCTATACAGGGAGAATGCAGGTACCCTATTTCGGCCCTCTAACAGATCCGGATACCGGAGAATTACGTGAATCTGATCCCTTCTTTGATCTGGGAAGCAAAATACATTACAATATAAAGATTAATGGAGCCACACTCCAGATCTATACCGGAATAAAAAATATCTTTAATTCATACCAGTCTGATTTTGATTCAGGTATTGACCGGGATCCGTCATATATTTATGGCCCGGTATCACCCCGGAGTATCTATTTCGGGATTAAATTAGGAAATAAATTATAGGACATATATTTATCTGATAATATAAATGATAAACCGACCGCTGCCATGGTCGGACAGCAGCCACTCGGAGGAGCAAGGGCATCAGGTACGAATGATAAGGCAGGAAGTTATTTTAACCTTATCCGGTGGGTCAGTCCAAGAACTATCAAAGAGACATTGATACCTGACATCGATTTTAAATACCCCTACATAGAGTAAATAAATTCGAAAAATTCACGGATACTTATTAAAATGATTTGCCAAATGGATATGGAAGTTTATATTTACCATATTCAATAATAAAGAAATATGCTCATGGAAGAAAAGAATCTTGTCTACCGGGGAAAATCGAAAGATGTGTTTAATATAACAGAAGGACCTTATATCGGGAAGTATCGGTTTGTTTTTACAGATAGAGCAACCGGCTATATCGAAAATGGAAAAACTGTTTATGATCCCGGATATGACACTGTTGTTGGTGACATTCCCGGGAAAGGTGCTGTTGCGTGCAGGTTTGCCACACATTTCTTTAAACTGCTGAAAGAGAAAGGCATCCCTTCTCATTACATCGATACAATCAACGATAACGAAATGATTGTGGAGCCCGCCATTCCGTTATCCATGCCCGTGGAATCACCTGGATTCCCCGGATCCGATCCACTGTTGAATCTTGAGTTCACCTGGCGAAATAACGCAACCGGCAGTTTCTGGAGAAGGTATCCCTTTGTGAGACCCTGCAAGAATCTTCATAAAGTAGTTGAGGCATGGACAAAGGGGGACAGTGATATTCTCATCACAATGGAAGCATTAGAAGCAACAGGCGCTATGAGTAAAGATGAGATAACCTTAAGCGTTGAACTTGTGAAAAATATTGCTGAGATAGTTACTCAGGAATTTACATCAAAAAATCTTCATGTCATTGATGGTAAGTTCGAATTAGGCAGATTAAAATATGGAGACGGGAAAATTGTTCTTATCGACGAAATATCTCCTGATGTATTACGTGTATGCAAGGGATATTCTCCTGATAATAGTGGGAACTGCAAGGTATACGAACAGTGCACTGTAACAAATTACTCCGACGGCAAGAGGACAATTAAAAATAAGTACCAGGTTGCCGCAGCTGACTTTGTAGACATATTTCTCTGATAAGTCAGGTGGATAAATTCATTCTTTAGCAAGAAACCAATCAGAGCACCAAACAGTTAGCTGCCGGTAAAAACCTGCTGCCGATCGTTTCTTATAATAATACCAATGGCGTTTGTAAATATCGAAATAAAAGCAAGGAGTGTTAACCAGGAAAAAATCAGGGCGATCCTGAAATCAAAAAATGCTGATTTATTATCAACGCAAGGATCAGGAGGGACTAAAACAATCTGATGTAACTCTGTTTAAATCAGATCCCGGTTCTTCATTAAAGGAAGCATTAACAAAAGCTCTCGGCATTCTTATTGTTGTTAAAAAAAAGAGAGAAATATACTTTATCGACAATGTAAAATTTCATCTCGATACAGTGGAAGGTCTGGGAACATTTGTTGAAATTGAAGCAATTGATATTAACGGAACAATAGGGAAAGAAGAGCTGTCAGAACAATGTCGCTTTTTTCTTGATCTTTTTAAGATACGCGGCGAAGATCTTGTTTCTTTATCTTATAGCGATCTATTGTTACAAAGAACCCAATGACCTGTCAATAATGACCGAAGACCTCAACAAAATGACTACTGAGGAATTGGGACTACTTTTTCCTGTTATACTGGTTGACTATGATCCTTCATGGGTAAAAATATATCTACATGAAAAAGAAAATATTCTGAAAGCTTTAAGACAATATTCCATTTCAGGAATTGAGCATATTGGCAGTACAGCGATACCTGGTATTTGTTCAAAACCAACTATCGATATTCTGTTAGAAATTCCGTATGATACTGATACTGATTTTTTGATCAGAGATCTTAAAGGCATTCAATATCAATATATTCCAAAACCGGAGAATCCACCCCCGCACATTATACTTGCGAAAGGCTATTCGAAAAAAGGATACACCGGACAGACATTTCATATTCATATAAGATATGCCGGTTACCGGGATGAAGTAATCTTTCGTGATTACCTGTATGACAATCCAGACATAGCTCAACAGTATGATAAGCTGAAAAAAGAGCTCTCAATAAGGTATAGAAATGACCGGGAGAAATATACTGAAGGCAAAACTGAATTCATAAAACAAATAATGATACTTACCGGTAATAAAAGAACAAAATGATAAAAAACAGACAGGATCATGAGCTTCCGGAATCAATAGTTGAGTGGGGATGGAAATTCCATCACCTGGGTGTGCCGACCAGAAAGAAATTACCCGGCGAAACTTATCTGCCACAGTTTAAATTTTATGTATCAGGATTCAGCACCAGTCCTTTTGGGATAGAATGGATGAGATTTGAAAAGGACAGTCCTGTCAGCAAATTAATCCGGACAGTTCCTCATATCGCATTTGAAGTAGAAGACATAGACTACGAACTTGCAAATCGTAAATTTAAAGTTCTGACTGAACCGAATTCAACTGCTGACGGCATAAGGGTTGCAATGATCGAACATAATGGAGCACCGATAGAATTGATAGAATTCAAAAGAAACAGATAATTCAGCTTACATAAATAAAAAATTTTAAATTGCGCTTTCTCATTCACTTCTATGATTCCACGCTTGATACGAAGAAAAGATTTATCTGGAAAATGACAAATGCTTATTCTTAGCCGAATCAAAAACAGACATATATGATTATTGAAAAAACATATAATTTGCTTAAAACCAGGTACAAAGACACGATAGAAAAACTTATGATCTCCGATGTCAGGATAGGTGTGTTTATGACCGCTGTCCGCCTGTCTGACAATAGCTGCGGGACTTCATCCACCCTTGTGGACGATTCTTTCCACTGTGTTAAAAACAAAAGGGATTATGGAGATTTCTCCCCTCTTAAAATAAGAGGGAAAAAAGTATATGATTTGTTTGAAACTGAGAAAGAATCCAACATTATACTTACTCTGAAAATTGCTGTTCTGAATGCAATCTCCTCAGGGATCATTTCAACCGGCAATTACAAAATAGTTGAAAACTGCGATCCTGTTGATCTTCTTGATCTGAATGCTCAGAAAACAATAACAATTGTCGGAGCCTTTCATTCTTATATTAAGAAAATTGCTGAAACAGGTAATAAACTGTATATACTTGAATTAAATGAAAATGCCCTGACTGATGAAGAAAAGAAATATTTTGTGCCGGCAAATGACTATAAGAGAGTATTTAATGAATCGGATATAATTATTATTACCGGACTTACTCTGGTAAACAAGACAATCGATAATTTACTTACAGCAATCCCGGATAAAACTCTGGCAATTGTCACAGGACCCTCAAGCAGCATCATCCCGGATGTTCTTTTTGCCAATAAAATTAATATCATCGGATCAACAAGAATTACAAAACCGGATGTTTTATTTGATCTTGTCAGTGAGGCCGGCGGGGGTTTCCACCTGTTTGATTACTGTGCCCAAAAAATTTGCATTCTGAGAGATTATGAAATCTGAATTAAGTGAAAAATGGATCAAAGCGGCAATTGCCGGTACAATCTGGGCGGCATCAGAGATTGTTCTTGGCAGTTTTCTTCATAATCTCAGGGTTCCGTTCAGCGGTAACATCCTTACAGCCATTGGGCTCATAATTCTTATTTCAATAAATTATACATGGTCTGAAAGAGGTCTTTTCTGGCGTGCCGGACTTATCTGTGCCATCATGAAGACATTGTCGCCAAGCGCTATAATCTTCGGACCTATGATAGCTATAATGGCAGAATCACTTTTACTGGAACTTTCTGTAAGGTTGCTGGGGAGGACATTTGTAGGATATATTATAGGAGCTATGCTGGCAATGTCATGGAACCTGTTTCATAAAATCGCAAGCTATATAATCTCCTATGGATCAAATATTGTGGAGGTCTATACCAACCTGTTGAATATGGCAGAGCGACAGCTGAATATTAAAACTGATCTCGTATGGCTGCCTATTATAATCCTTTTGATAATATATGCCATGTTTGGCTTTCTGGCTGCTGTAATCGGGATAAGGGTGGGCAGAAAACTGTTAAAACAACCGGCTGTTATTCCATCAGGACAAAAAAGTACAAAGCCCGGCGAACAGGTTACCGGTTCTGAAAAAAAATTCAATTACTCAATTGCATGGCTTCTATTAGATATTTCGTTGATTGTCGGAGCATTCCTGCTGTTGAGTTATACATCATGGATCATCTGGTCCACTGCAGTGACGGTCGTTATTATACTCTGGGCATTCAGATATAAAAATTCACTGCGGAGAATCTCCAAACCAAAATTCTGGATTTTATTTGTTTTTATTACACTTATTACCACATTTGTCTTTTCAAAGGTACAGCCGGGTGAAAATTCAGTTATGAATGGCCTCCTGACAGGGATCCAGATGAATTTCAGAGCAGCACTGATTGTTGTGGGGTTTTCGGTGACAGGAACAGAGCTGTATAATCCAAAGATCAGGGATTTCTTTTCCAGGACCATGTTTAAACATTTACCCCTCGCATTAGAGCTTTCAGTTGAAAGTCTGCCCGGTTTTATCGCCAGTATTCCTGATTTTAAAAACCTGGTAAGAAATCCTGTATCAATATTCTATCAGGTCATCTCACATGCCGATGTTAGACTTAACGAAGTAATGAACAAGGAGAAATTTATACAAAAGATATTTATAATCAGCGGTTCAAGGGACAAAGGTAAAACAGCCTTTACTGAAAAAACAGTCGATGAGCTCAAAAGGAAGAACTTTCCTGTGGGCGGGATATTATCAATGAAAATAATGGAAGATACCCAAATAATTGGTTATGATATTGTTGATATTGAAACCAATGATACAGAGATGTTTTTGAGAGTGAATGAGGAGATATGGAAAGAGAAGATTGGAAGGTTCCATATAAATCCGAAGGGATTGGAAATGGGAAAAACTATTTTAAATCCCGCAAGGTTAAATGATAAAAAGCTTGTCGTAATAGATGAAGTCGGAATGTTTGAACTTGATAACAGAGGATGGGCAGGATGTTTACAGAAATTAATAGAAGCCTCAAAAAACCACATCCTGATAACTGTCCGGGATACACTCATAAAAGATGTTATAAAAAAATGGAACATGAAGAATGTTGTTCTTTTCAAAGTATCAGAAACTGATCCTGTAACGTTATCTAAATCAATACTGGAGTACACAGGCTCTTAGCAGGTGACTGGGAAGATCTTTCCTGATTGACACAAAATAATGACAAGCTGCTTTTTTTATGAAAATCTTCGAATGGCTATTTGTTGATCCTTTAAGAAAATACAACTGCGAGTTTCTATTTACAGGCTAATATACCTTTGAAGTAACCTATCGATTCAGCAATTCCGGCAATGGGATCCTCCATATCTTTCTCAAATTCAAGACTGCATTTCCCCGTGTAATTAATTTTACGAAGTGTTGCGACAACAGCAGGGATATCTATTATTCCCCTTCCTATTTCGATAGTCTTTCCTTCTTTTGAAGCTTTATCAACATCTTTGAGATGAAGGTCATAGATACGATCCTTATATCTTTCTATATCAGCTGCAGGATCATGTCCGTCACGGACAGTATGTCCTATATCAATACAAATGCCGATCCTTGGATCTAAATCTTTCACGTGATCCCATATATCGGTCGCATTTGGATATAAAGGATTATCTGGTCCGTGATTATGGATTGCCATACGGAAATCATACTCCATGATCCTCTTCTCAACATGGGGAAGAAGTTCATAATTTGGTGCTCCGACTATTATATTCACGCCGGCCATCATTGCATATTCAAAAGCCTGATCTACTGATTCGGGTGTTTTCATATAGATCACTCCTACAGTGTATACATTAATACCTGCATCATTAAATTTATCAATTACTCTGGTGATCTGTTCCTGAGTACTGTTCAGCGGCATATGGAAATCCTTTAGGGAAATATTTATAACTCCAATCCGCTTCATCATTTTGATTGTATCTTCCACATTGAATCTGGCAAATGTATAACCGGCCATCCCCAATGAAAAGCTATCAGATGCAGATGCTTTTTTTTCGGCAATCCTGTGAACAGGCGATCCTAAAACCGGAGCAACACCGGCAGCAAGAATACCTGTTCCTGTTAACTTTAGAAACTGACGACGAGATTTCATAATCATATATTTTAATTATTATTTTGCTTTATTGTTTTCTTACAATCATATCATTATCCAGAAGTCGGGTGTTATATGATTGAACAACAGCCTTTAACTTCTCTTCCATCAATTCTGCAAGTTCAGGTTCCTCGTCCAACAGGTTTGTTTCAAGCATTCTGTCTCTCTTGTAGTTATATAATCCTACAGGTTTGTTGTCAACCATTTCAAAGATGTGATCTTTCATGTAAAACTGATATACGCTTCCATTTGTATTAAATGCAAATGATTCATAAGAATCATCAAAAAGATCGTTACCGAAAGCGATATACTCCTCGTTATATCCCAGATAATTAAGGATCGTGGGCATGATATCAATCTGCTGAGCTATCCGGTTCTTCATTCCCTTAAGGTCACTGCCGGGTTTGTAGAAAATAATTGGAACGTTGTACACACCAAAATCATTCTGATATTCCTTATGTAACGTTTCATTTGTATGGTCTGCTGTAATAACAAATAAAGTGTTACTGAACCATGGAGCATCAGAGATTTTCCTGAAGAATTTTCCGAGAGCATAATCCGAATAGCCTATTACTTCTACTATCGGTGCAGGTCCTTTTTTGAACTTGTTTTTATATTTTTCAGGTACTTCAAACGGATGGTGGGAAGAGACTGAAAATATTGTAGCAAAAAAAGGCTCCGGAAAACAATCCAGCTTATCAGCAAAAAACAAAAAAAAAGGCTCATCCCATACACCCCATACACCGTCGAAATCATCTTTATCGGGATATTGATCGAGACCTGTATAATCCTCAAATCCCGACATTCTGGCAAATGAATCAAATCCCATTGAACCGTTTGGTGCACCATGGAAAAAGTTTGTATAATACCCTTTTCTCCTTAATAGTGAAGCAAGACCATTGATCTCGTTGTTGGCATAATGAGAAATAATATATGGAGTTTCAAGTGATGGCAGTGAGGCAAGTATGGAAGGCATGGCATCGATTGATTTCCTTCCATTGCATAGAGACACATTAAATGTAAGGCTCTTCGTCAATAATGAATCAATAAAGGGTGTATAACCGGTATAGGTACCGCCTTCCAGATCTCTGTTAAAATATCCGATATATTCGCGGGCAAAGCTTTCCAGAATTAATATTACTACATTCTCATTTCTGAATGACTTCTCTCCTTTCGGAATATAATGCGGATTATATAACTCATCTAACCTTTCCGAGCTGTAAAATTCATGTCTCTCAAGTGACTTCTGGCCTGAAGTCCTCAGGAGGCTGAAGGGTGTATTCAGGACAATTGCTGCATGCCTTGGATTGTCAACATAGCGTGCTGCATTACTGATTGTTATGGGCCTTGTTGAATGTTTGTAGCCCCCCCGTGCACCACCAATAACAAGAGCAGCGACCAATGGAATCATCAGTACATTGACTATATAATAAACGATCCTGTTTGCAGGTTCCGGCTTTTTGACCTTAACCTTATTATAGAGGAATACCATCAAAAACCAGATCAGTACACAGAAAAGAGTAACCGGCCAGTAATCAATCAGGAATTTAAAAAACAGCTTAATATTGTTAGTTTCATTTTCAAACGTGCCAAAAACATCAGCTGTTGCCCTTTTAAAGACAAACCTGTAATAAACAAAATCGGCTGTGTTTGCAGCAAATGCCAGACCATTGGTAATAAAAAAGATATATTTCAGAACTGACTGGTAGATTATATTATATCTGATATCGAAGGGTAAAAGACTCAGGACTATGAAGAGCATATTTATATAAACTGTTGCCGATATATCAAACAACAGTCCGCCCTTCATTATTGATAGAAACTCCCCGGGACTTATACCCGGGAACATTTTAATATTGAATATATAAAAAGCTACCCTGCAGAGAGAAAAGAGAAACAGAATAAGCAGTATCCTGTATGCCAGGACAATAAAAATATTCCTTGAAAATCCCCGGTTTTTTATTCGCATGGGTAGTATTATACTATTATATTCTGCCTTCTATCATTAAAGACAGGCGAATAAAAGTATAAAAACTATTTCTCTTATTGCACCGTACAGAAAAAAAACGCCAGACCACTACATAAAAGCACTGATCTGGCGCTATTTATCTAACTATTAAAGTTAATCCGTTTCAAGGTCTTCAATCATCTCTTTAAAGTCCTCGCTTTTAAAATCATCCAGGAATTTATTAGCTGCTTTCTTGGCTCCAAGTCCAATCACGAAGAAGAGAACCAGGAGTGCGGCCAGGATAATTGTAAGAACTTTTGAGGAGGCCGGTTTTGCTTTAAGAGCCTCAACAAGTGCGAGATAAATCAGATAAAGGGCAAAGAGATTTACTAAAAGACTTACAATAGAACCTGCTGTATGATTCAGACCTGATACAAATCCAAGCAGTGCACTAATAGGCATGATCACCATTACAGAAGCTGTAACTCTCACATTAGCTTCGAAATCAGTGCTTCCTTTGCAGATTGCAGAGATAATCAGCATAATTACAGCCCCGATGAAGAGTCCTATAATAGCAGCAATGATATACCAGATAAACATCATTACACCGATTGCTCCACCAAATATTCCGATAGAACCGCCTATCTTCAGAAGTCCCCATATCAATGCAATTATACCTGCTATTACTCCATAAAGGAGCGCTTTGATCAAAGGTTCTGCAATACCTCCCGTTGTCTTCATTGTCGAGAAGTAAGTTTTCGGTTTTACAAGGACATCAATTGATTCCTTAATAAAAGAATTAAAATTAAAAGTAGAGTTGCTCATAAGTTTAATAATTAAAAAGGTTAGAGTTTGTCATTCTTAGATCAGAAAATAAAAACTCCAAGTTAGGAAAAAAATAATTTAAAAATTAAAAACTCACAATTATTTACACATAAGAATATGTTAAAACACCTAAAATCTGCGATTATTCTTATTTTCTGATTAAAATACAGTATTATCTTTTGAATGACCTACTCCAGATATGTATACCCATAAAGGCCTGAGCGGTAATTTGACAGGAATTCCCTTCCCTCCTCCAGTGTAATAATACCGCTCTTTACGGAGGTTGTGACCCAGGTCTCGACAGTTCGTACCATTTTCTTGGCACTGTATTGAACATAGTCAAGTACCTCAGCAACAGATTCGCCATCAATAACCTGATCGATTTTATACCCGTTTTCATCCACCGAAACATGTACAGCATTGGTATCGCCGAAAAGGTTATGCAGATCACCCAGTATTTCCTGATACGCCCCTACGAGGAAAACACCCATATAGTATGGTTCTTTAGCTTTTAGGGGATGCACCGGCAGGTAATGGGGTGAGTTTGTGGTGGTTATAAAATTATCTATTTTCCCGTCGGAATCACATGTCATATCCTGTATGGTGGCTGAAACATAAGGTTCCTCATTCAGCCTGTGGATAGGCATTATCGGAAATATCTGGTCAATTGCCCATGCATCCGGAAGAGACTGAAAAAGAGAAAAATTACAGAAATATTTATCCGAAAGGATCCGTGATATCTGCCGGAGTTCATCAGGTACATGCTTTGTATTCTTTACTATCTGGTACACTTTACGTGCCACTGACCAGAAAAGCCGTTCTATTTGTGCCCGGGTTTTAAGGTCAATCAATCCCAGGCTGAACCTGTCGAGAGCCTCTTCCCTGATCTGCTGGGCATCATGCCAGGTTTCGAGCATCCTTGGCTGATTGACAGTATCCCACAGAGTATAAAGTTCTTTTACCAGTTCATGATCATTATCACTTACCTCCTCTTCGGGATCCCATGAGGAGAGGGTTGTTGTTTCAAGAACTTCAAATATCAGCACAGAGTGATGTGCTGCCAGCGAACGTCCTGATTCTGTTATTACATTCGGATGCGGAATGTTATTCTTATCGCTGGCATCAACAAAAGTGCTGACCGAATCATTTACATACTCCTGAAGAGTATAATTTACACTGCTCTCACTATTCGAAGAGCGTGTCCCGTCATAGTCAACTCCCAACCCGCCACCAATATCCACAAATTCGACACTAAAACCCATTTTCCGAAGCTGTACATAAAACTGAGAAGCCTCACGCAATGCAATCTTAATTCTTCTGATCTTGGTAACCTGGCTGCCAATATGAAAGTGGATAAGCTTCAGAGAGTCCCTCATCTTATTTCTCCCCAGGAAGTCAATGGCTTTCAACAGTTCGCTTGATGTCAGACCAAACTTGCTGTTATCACCGCCCGATTCCTCCCACTTTCCGCTTCCCACACTTGCCAGCTTGATGCGAATACCCAGGTTAGGTTTGACCTTTAAACGCTTTGATATTGAGGCAATAAGTTTTAGTTCATTAAGCTTCTCAACAACAAGGAAAATACGTTTCCCCATCTTCTGTGCAAGAAGTGCCAGCTCAATGTAATCTTCATCCTTATATCCGTTGCATATTATGAGCGATTCGGGATCAGTGTTTATTGCAATAACTGCATGAAGCTCAGGTTTTGACCCGGCCTCCAGTCCTATATTGAATTTTTTACCATGACTCACAATCTCCTCCACTACCGGTCTCATCTGGTTTACCTTGATGGGATATATTATGAAATTCTGCGCATTGTACCCATACTCCTCAGAAGCTGATTTAAAACAATTTGAGATACTCAGGATACGGTCATCCAGTATATCGGGAAACCTCAGTAGTACGGGAGTTGAAACATCCGCAAGACTAAGTTCGTCAAGAAGCTCTTTAAGATCAACCGAGACACAGTCCTTCAGCGGAGTTACTGTAACATTACCTTTTTCGTTAATCGAAAAATAGTCAACGCCCCAACCGTTTATATTATATAATTCAGCAGAATCTTCAATACGCCATTTTCTCATGTTCAGCCCTTCTTGCCTGGTTATTTGATAATTAAAGATCTGAAAAAATAAAATAAATTGCAATGTTATTAAAATATCATGAATTGGGATAGTATAATAATTTAATTCAGAAAGGCACAGATGCTATATCTGTTTTACCGATCACCTTATATACCGGGTAAGGATAATAGCCTCTTCCCCACTGTGGAACAAGGTAACGATCGAAATAATTCCATGTCAATAATCCGTCATTCGACATTGGTTCAAGAAGATAGGCAGCAAGATTAGCAAGAGGTTGTGCTGTTCTGACCATCAGTGTACCGGCAGGGAAATCGACAGTATCCCTTAGATAGCTCCCTGTTATGGTATTTGTGTAATGCCCCTGGTTCAACCTTGCCGAGCCCTTCAGTCCGCTAATTTCAAACCTGTCGACCTCCAGAATTGAGGCTTCCGCTAATTTCTCCAGCCTGATTCCGTGAAGTATAAGAAGATTAATAACATCCAGGTCATTCACTGTTACAAGGTATGCAAAAGGAAATTTTACACTCTTTACAGGAAAATAGTCGACAAAATAGGGTACTGTTACAGTTTTTTGCCTGTCGGTTCTCTTAAAAGGCGGCCACACATTCGGATCATTTGCCGGCTCAATTTCAAACGTCTTGATAGTAACCTTCTCCGGAGCAGGTTTTACATTGTATTCTGTTGCAAATGAATCTATTGCAACAGGGTTCAATCCACGTGTGATGGTTTTTGCATCAACTTCCCTAAGTATTTCCATTATCTCCGTTTTATGTGCTGATGCATATTCTGAAAGAGATTTTATAAGATAATAACAACCATAGACACGTGATTTGTAATCAGCATGAACATAATTTTCATTGAGAATTCCGAGCCTGTTGCGCAAGCCGTAATAATTGCTTATATATCTTGGTTCAGCAGCATCGTAGTACCAGCCCTCTTCCGGCTTCATCATGTTTTTAAACTCACCATAGTAGCAGTTCTCAACATTATATTTATTATGAAGAGTCTCCGACATTTCCGGTATCATCCTGTCACGCATATAATGGATCAGGGAGGTGTCGCCATTCGGATTGACCATCCATGTAAATGTCACAGGTTCAACATGATACGAACCATTCGTTGTGTGGCAATCCATAAATACTGCCGGATCCCAGGCATTAAATACCTTTGTTAACAGACCCTTTACCTCAGGAGATTCAGCTTTCATTATATCCCTGTTAAGATCAAGGAACTGTCCGTTATGCCTTACTCCAACTCCGTTTACCGGTCCGTTCTGATTGGTTCTGTTTTCGGTGCTGATCTTCTCGTTGCCATCTGGATTGAAATTCGGACATATCAGGAAGACCACATCTTCGAGTAATGCATTATCTTTCTCTGAAAGAAGATCTCTGGCAAACATCAACACGGCCTCTTTTCCTTCCACTTCACCTGCATGTATATTTGCCTGGATATAAATCACAATACGGTCATCATCATTAAGTTGAGCCGGCGATTCTGGAAGGGGGGCTCCAATTATTAACAACGGGATGTCTCTGCCTTCTGTCGATTTTGCTATGGTTTCAATCCTGATATATTTTGATGATTTACTTAGCCTTTCAATAAAGCTCATCACATCATTGTAATTCGATGTTGATTTGAAATCAGAACTTTCAGCAACAGTCAATAATCCTGGCTGTCCGGATACTCCGGCAAAATATAATAATGCTGCTATTACGAAAACAATAACCTGTTTCATTTGTTTATAGATTATAATTAAACAAATTATAAAAATATAAATATATAACCATATAAAATGGTCTGTAACTCCGTAACGATAAATATATTCACAGTTATTATTTCAAAACCATCATGGTTTCGTATTATTTGAATTTTTAAATATTAATAGTTATTTTAGCGCTTTTAATTTTAAAACATAACACAATGAACAAAGGAACAGTAAAATTTTACAATGTGTCAAAAAGATTTGGCTTCATTAAGGATGCAGATTCGGAAAATGAATATTTTGTACATGCATCCGGTCTTATTGATAAAATCAAGGACAATGATGAAGTGACATTTGAACTTGCTGAAGGCAAAAAAGGACTTAATGCAGTTAATGTCAAACTTGCTGAAGAATAGTTTAGTTAATTGCCATTATAGCCGTCATCAAATGACGGCTTTTTTTATTTCATTAAATCGGTAAAAAAAACTTGCAGGACCGGAGAGACCTGCAAGCCACTAGGTGAAAAGCCTGTAAAAGGATAATATGTACAGTTTCTATTATTTCTTTGCGGCTTTTTTTGCTTTTTTTGCAGCACGCTTTTCTTTCAGGCTTTTTGCAGGCTGTTTCTTGACTTTAGGCTGTTGCTTCGATTTTTCGTGTGACATAGCTTTATAAGTTTTGTATTAAACACTTTCAAATTTAAATATTTCATCAAAATTATTTCACTAAATTTTTAACATGTAATGTATCATTCCAGTAACTTACCGGCTTCTTCATCGAGCAGCCATGATGTTTTGCCACCGGCTGAAATAATGTGAGCAGCCGGAAACTTTAAATTCTCCGCCCTTTTACCAATTACTTCAGATACAATACCAGCCTTATCCTTACCTGTAACAAGAAATATAATCTCATCAGCATTGTTAATAACTTTTCCTGTCAGAGTAACTCTTTTTTGTCCCGAAACGGGATGGATTGCCATATCACAGATATTCTCACTTTGTAGCAATTCAAGGTTTCCGGGGAAAATAGATGCAGTATGTCCGTCCTCTCCCATTCCAAGAATCACAATATCAAATACCGGAAGGCTGTTGCGCTGACGGGTATATCTCATTATCTCCTCAGAATACCTGGCAGCTTCCGTTTTTGGATCATTTTCTCCCCATATCCTGTGGATGTTTTCCCGGGGAATACCTGTTTTTCCAAGCAGTAACCGCTCAGTCATTCCATAATTGCTTTCAGGATCATCAGGTGGAACACATCGCTCGTCGGTCCAGAAGAAATGTATAAAACGCCAGTTTACAGATGTCTGGTGCTCATCAGCAAGAACTGAGAATAAAAGCTTTGGAGTATTGCCTCCTGAAAGTGCCAGGGTCAGGGTTGAATTATATCTTTCGGCCGACCTGATTCGATCAGCAAGTTCAGAAGCCAGGGTCTCTGCCAGATCACGTGCTGTTGGAAATTTTCTATATGTAACTTTCACTTTATAAATGTCATGAACATATTAAAGACGATCCTCATAACCTGTACGGGGATCATAACTCGCAGAATAATCCGTCATCAGTCAGGTTTTTGCAGGGATATCGCCAGTCAAGACCGCAGCCTTCAATGATTTCACCTGCATTTGAGGGGCCCCATGTACCTACCGGATAGCCATAGAGTTTTACACCCGGATTATCTGCCCAGGCTTTCTGTATCGGATCTATGAATTTCCAGGCTGTTTCAACTTCATCATCACGTGAAAATAGTGTTGAATCGCCGGTCATGGCATCATATAAAAGTCTTTCGTAGGCAGAGGGGACTCTTACATCTGCCAGATCTTTGTAATGGAAATCCATATTTACATTCTTGATATTGAATCCGGATCCGGGTTCTTTCATATCAAATTTCAGCAGAATACCTTCATCTGGTTGTATCCTGATAATGAACATATTAGATGTTAAAACTCCCTCCTGTCTTTTAAAGAGATGGTGGGGTGTTCTCTTAAAATATATAACAATCTCGGTCACCCTTGCAGGCATTCTCTTACCTGTTCTTATATAGAATGGCACTCCTCCCCATCTCCAGTTATCTATAAAAAACTTCATTGCCACGTATGTCTCCGTCATTGAATCTTCAGCCACACCTTTCTCCTGCCTGTAACCTGACACATATTCTCCGCGGATTGTTGAACCTGTATATTGTCCCCTTATAACCTGCTTTGGAACATCTGCCTCTCTTACAGGCTGAAGCGACTGGAATACTTTAAGTATTTCATTTCTGACAGGATCCGGTTCAAGAGACGATGGAGGCTCCATGGCTATTAGTCCTGCCATCTGTAATATATGATTCTGAACCATGTCCCTGAGTGCACCGGATGAATCATAATAACCACCCCTCTCTTCCACTCCTATACTCTCTGCTGAAGTTATCTCAACACGGTGAATATAGTTTCTGTTCCAGAGTGGTTCGAAGATACCGTTAGCAAACCTTGTAACCAGAACATTCTGGACTGTTTCCTTACCAAGGTAATGATCTATCCTGTAAATCTGTCTCTCACCTATCATTTCATGGAGAGTCTGGTTAAGGGCCTTTCCTGATTCAAGGTCATAGCCAAAGGGTTTCTCATAAATAAACCTCCTGAAGCCCTCTGATTGATCTGCCAGTCCCACCATGGCAAGTTTCTCGGAAATAGTTTTATAAATCCCGGGAGGCGTAGCCATGTAAAAAATATAATTACCCCCTGTACCATGAGACTTATCCAGTTCAAGAAGCTTTCCCTTCAGTTTTTTAAAGTCTTCGGCAGAGTTATTGTCCATCCTTACATAATATAAATAACTGGAAAACTTCTTTAGCTGATGAACATCCGGTTCCTTCTCTTCTGAAAAGTTAATGATACTCTCATTCATCTTCTTCCTGAAATCTTCATCGGAAAAGGGTGTTCTCCCCGCTCCCACTATGACAAATTTCTCGGGCAACAGATTCTGTAACTTCAATGAAAACAGTGCAGGGATAAGCTTTCTGGAAGTCAGATCACCCGAAGCTCCAAAAATGATCAGAATTAGATTGTCCGGTTTTTCCATTTCTTTTGATATCTTTTTAAAGACTTTTTTAAACCTGTATTTTACCATTCTTTTATACATACCCGGCAACAAATATAATGAACCATCTGTTCCGAAAGACATATTAATATATTAATCCGCAAGGCAATGTCAATTATTAAGTTTAATGTTATTGTTGATAATTTTTTACATTTTGTAATAATTTTCCATATATTTAGATCAAACTGGAAGAATTAAGTGATATATTTGCAACGCATTGTTAAAATGAAAAGAATAAAAACCATATTATCATTATTTCTTGTTTTAAGGTTTCCTTGAAAAGAATGAGAATGGTATATGGAATTGGATTAGGGATAACCGTTCTCTTTGAAACAGAGAGCGGTTTTTTTTATAACTGACATAGGTAAAACAGGATGAAAACGGAACGACCGGACGGACAGGGATTATACAGACAGGAATTTGAGCATGATAGCTGCGGAATAGGTTTTGTAGCTCACATAAAAGGCAAAAAATCGCATTCCATCATCAGCCAGGGTCTTGAAATCCTGATTAACATGACACACAGGGGGGCTGAAGGTGCTGACAGCAGAACCGGTGACGGAGCCGGCATCATGATACAGGTTCCGCGTGATTTCTACCTTATCCAGGGTTATTCGTTGCCACAGGCAGGACAATTTGGGACAGGCCTTGTCTTTCTTCCTAAAAATAATGAGGATGCAGCAAAATGTGAAGATATCCTGCTTAATATCATTAAGGAAGAGAACGTAGGCTTCATTGGTTTTCGTGAAGTTCCGTGCAACAGTTCGGTCCTTGGCGAAATATCACTTGCTGCTGAACCTCACATCAGGCAGATCCTGTTAGAAGCAGATATTATGCAGGAGGAGCTTGAACGTAAACTATATATCATACGTAAGCGTGCAGAAAGGATAATCCGTGATTCCGGAATCAACCAGAAAAGCTTTTTCTATATACCGAGTCTTTCAACTAAAGTCCTGGTATATAAAGGAATGCTTACATCCCCACAACTCAGGGAATACTTTTTAGATTTAACTGATGATCGTCTGCAAAGTGCTATTGCCCTTATTCACTCAAGATTCAGTACAAATACCTTTCCCAGCTGGGATCTTGCCCAACCCTTCAGAATGCTGGGGCACAACGGCGAAATCAACACAATCAGGGGCAACAGACTCTGGATGGAAGCCAGGGAATCTTTACTTAAATCAGATAAGCTGGGTGACCTTTCAAGGATTTACCCGATAATTGAACCCGGGAAAAGCGATTCAGCATCACTTGATAATGTTCTTGAGTTCCTCGTAATGAGCGGCAAATCGCTTCCCTATGCAATGTCGGTACTTATCCCTGAATCGATCAATATCAAAAATCCTATTTCGCCTGAACTACGGGCTTTTTATCACTATCATTCCACATTTATGGAACCATGGGATGGTCCTGCTTCTCTTATATTTTCTGACGGCCGCTATATTGGAGGAATGCTCGACAGGAACGGCCTGCGCCCTTCGAGATACCTTATCACGGAAAATGATCTTATTGTAATGGGATCGGAAACAGGAGTACAGTCTTTCCCGCCTGAAGAGATAAAGGAAAAAGGAAGGCTTAAACCCGGTAAAATGCTTCTTGTTGATACTGAATCAGGCACAATCATCTATGATAATGAACTTAAAACCAGGATAGCCGGTGAATTTCCCTATGGAAAATGGATCCAACAGAATATGGTTAAACTTGAGGAGATAGAGACGGGCCATATTGTAACACCTGACCTCGGACAGGAATATAAAAACTACATCACTTCATTCAACTATTCACGTGAAGACATTGAAAAGATCATCAGGGAAATGGCTGCAACGGGGAAAGAACCCATCGGTTCGATGGGTAATGATGTCCCGCTTGCAGTTCTTTCAAGGAAACCATACCGATTGTACAACTATTTCAA
>Ga0307430_1000143_pt1 | contig 70396 bp, 60 predicted proteins | sample SalMarWE160130MG_FD_202159 | JGI IMG/M metagenome (GOLD analysis project Ga0307430, IMG submission 202159) | Salt marsh sediment microbial communities from the Plum Island Ecosystem LTER, Massachusetts, United States - WE1603-130 | ecosystem: Environmental > Aquatic > Marine > Intertidal zone >... | reverse complement strand
CGGTCTGAGGTAGGGGCAGGTCTCGTGCCTGCCCCAGGTCTCGTGCCTGCCCCAGGTCTCGTGCCTGCCCCAGGTCTCGTGCCTGCCCAGGGGGGCGACCACAAGAGTTCGCCCCTACATCACCGGTCTGGGGTAGGGGCAGGTCTTGCGCCTGTCCCAGGTCTTGCGCCTGCCCCAGGTCTCGTGCCTGCCCAGGGGGGCGACCACAAGGGTTCGCCCCTACATCACCGGTCTGAGGTAGGGGCAGGTCTCGTGCCTGCCCCAGGTCTCGTGCCTGCCCAGAGGGGCGACCACAAGGGTTCGCCCCTACATCACCGGTCGCGAGGGCGGCCCAGGCCGCCAGAAACTCGGCGTCGTGCAACAGGAACTCACTCTTACGGTTGGCGCGTTTGGTGCGAGCCTGGCTGGTGTAGGTGCCACGGTGGTATTCCAGGTAGAGTTCGCCATCCCAGACCGGCAACCGGTCGCCAGCCTGCGCTTCGAGGTTGTGGAAGAATTCGTCAGCGCTCCCCTGTCGTACACGTGGCGCGCCGGGGTGATTGGCCAGCCGCCGGCCGTTCTCCAGCATTTCACGGGTTGGCCCGCCGCCACCATCTCCCCAGCCAAAAGCGGTGAGCAACTCGGCGTGCGTTTCTTTCTGCTGATAGTTGCGCCACGTGCCGATGACCAGCCGGGGAGACAGGTCGCCGTTGTAAGTATGATACCGTCCCTCCCCCACGTCTGGCGTGGTGATGAAGTGGGTCAGGACTCGCGTGCTGTCCAGTCCTTGCCACCAGAAACTATCGTAGGGCAGGCGGTTGTACTGGTTCCAACTCAATTTTGTGGTCATGAAATACTTCAGACCGGCCTGCTCAACCAGTTGGGGGAGTGTCCAGGGGAAACCGAATGTATCTGGCAGCCAGAGGATGGGCGTCTCCGCGCCACCGAAATGTTGGCGGAAGAAGCGCCGTCCCAGCAAAAACTGCCGCACCAGCGATTCGGCCCCGGTCACGTTGCAATCGGCCTGCACCCACATACCGCCGGTCACTTCCCAGCGGCCCTCTGCTACCCGTGCCTGGACTTGCTCAAAGATGTCCGGGTGGTCTTCGGCGACGTAGCGGTACAGTTGGGGCTGGCTTTGGGTGAAGTGGAGTTTGGGGAACTGTCCCATCAGCCGCAGGACGCTGCTGAAGGTGCGCGCGGCCTTGCGCCGGGTCTGGCTGGTGGGCCACAGCCAGGCTACGTCCAGGTGTGCATGCCCCACAGCGATGATGTCCACCGCCAGGGGTGGCCCTGCCGCCGCCAGGCTCTCGTCGAAGGTCTGCTGTGCCAGCGCGACGCTATCGTAGAAGCCGTCCCCGAAAGGCTTGTCCTGAGCGCAGCCTGCCCTGAGCATAGTCGAAGGGTCGAAGGGCTCACGCAGGTCTAATTGGCGAAATGCTTCGTCCAGTCCGTTCAGCAGACGCGCTCGGGTAGGATCGTGCTCGTCCAGTTCCCTGAGCACACCCAGAGCAACACGGACCGCGGCCACAAAATCGCGGGTAGGTTGGTGGATTTGTACGATTTCCGGCTGGCCCATCAAGACCAGTTCGTTCCCCATGCCAGGCCAGCCGTACAGGGCCAGGACGTGCGCAGTGCCGTCGCACCAGCGGGGTGGCAGCAGAATCTCCTGGTGATAAGCATTGACGTCCTGATAAACCTGGCCATCAATGTAGGCCAGCGCTTCCGGGTGGACGAACTGATGGGCATTCCCGATGGGCAGGAAGAGTACTATGGGCGACTGCCAATCGGCAGGCACGGTGAAGGTGGTGCGCAGGGTGAAATCCTGGCCAGGTACCGCCGTAAACAGGCGGTGCTGGGTTGTCGGCACGGTGCCCCAGCAGGTGCCAGGTTCTATGAGCGGCCAGGCACCATCGTGCACGTCGGGGGCAACGAGGGGTTCATCACCAGCGTGAAAGCGAAAAGGGGATAAGGGCTGGCGTTGCCGGTAGACCAGCGTCTCGACCAGTTCCAGGCGGCGGGCGATTTTGGGTTCAGTCAGGCGAATGCGATGCAAGAGAACCCCCTTATCTGCCTTGAATTGCGCCTCTATTCTCCCAGGAGGTAGGTGATGGGCGCGTGGTTGTAGCCATCGACCTTACTTAGGGGCGCATATAGTTGTTGGCGGAGCACGGGCATAAGCATGGGGCTGAACTCCCGTGCTGAGAGAGCAAAGCCCCCTCGGGGCTGGATTCGAGCCCGTAGGGCTTCGCTCTTTCAGCCCGGACGTTCACGTCCGGGGCTCTTGCTTACGGCTACCAAATCGGGTCCGGGAATGTGGGCGTAGGCTGGCGCATGACCACCAGCGCCGATGTTGCCACAGTCAATGAGTCCGGCGCGAATTTCAGGCTGTTAGGACACAGTTTAATCGTAGTGCAGCGCGCGGCCGCTGGCCTTGTCTATCCAACGGATCTTATCAGCAGTCAGGCGCAACCAGAGAGCTTGACCTGGCTGGGCTTGGAAATCGGCGTCGGTGTTCACCTTGATGCGTTCAGGCCCCAACTGCATGGTTATCAGGTTGTGGGAACCCAGGGGTTCGACGACGAGCACCGTGGCCTGTAGTGCGTCCTCGGCTGGCGCGGGCAACGTTTCGATGTTCTCGGCCCGGATGCCTACCAGCACCGACCGGTCCTTCAACTGGCTGAGCATTGCCCCGGCTTCGGCAGGTGGGTAGATGTCACCGCCGCCCGTCCGTACCATCACCCGACCGTCCTCCGTCCGCACCTCCCCATCCAGGAAGTTCATGGGGGGATTGCCGATGAACCCACCGATGAAGAGATTAGCCGGTTTGTCGTACACGTTGAGGGGGGTGTCGTACTGGAGGATCTGGCCACCCTCCATCACCGCGATGCGGTCGCCCAGGCTCAACGCTTCCACCTGGTCGTGGGTCACGTAGAGCGTGGTGGCTTCGATTTCCCGCAGCAACCGTTTGAGTTCCGCCCGCATCTCCAGCCGCAGCAGGGCGTCCAGGTTGCTGAGCGGCTCGTCCATCAGCAGCACCAAGGACTCCACAGCGATGGCGCGGGCCACGGCCACCCGTTGGCGCTGACCACCGCTTAACTGGGCCGGATAGCGCTCCAGCAACTCTTCGATGTGCAGAAGTTCGGCTGCGGACTGCACCCGTTTCTCGACCTCGTCCTTGGGTTTGCGCTGCATGCGCAGGCCGAAGGCGACATTCTCGAAGACCGTCAGGTGGGGGAAGACGGCGTAACTCTGGAACACCATAGCGATTTGCCGCCGTTTCGGCGGGAGGTCGGTCATATCCTGCTGGCCGATGAAGACACGCCCCTGGTCCACCCGCTCCAGCCCGGCGATACAGCGTAAGAGCGTCGTCTTGCCACACCCGCTGGGGCCAAGGAGCACGACGAACTCCTGGTCATGGACAGTAAGGTCGACGTCCCAGACGGCCTTGACTTTGCCAAAGGTTTTGCGCACACTATCTACTCGTATCTCAGCCATAAGACAACTCCTGTTGCGAATTTACGAATCTACGAATGTGGGTCACTTAAGCGTTATTCCCCACAGGCTAAACAGGTAGCGGCGGATGAAGAACATGAACACAATCGCAGGGATCAGGATGAAGAAGCCCCCGGCGAAGCGAAAGGCGACGGGTGCCGCGTCCAACTGTACGATCATGAGGGCAGGCAGCGTGCGATTGAAAAGGGTCAGGATGGTGGCGGCGAAAACCTCATTCCAGGAGAGGACGAAGGTGAAAATAGCCGACGCAGCCAGGCCCGGCAGCGCCAGGGGCAACGCCACCCGCATAAACGCCTGGACGCGGTTGCAGCCGAAGACCGTGGCGGCTTCCTCCAACTCCTTGGAAACCCCCATGAAGACGCTGCTGGTGACCAGGATGGTGGTGGGCAGCGCCATCGCTACGTGCAGCAGGGCCACACTGATCAGGGAGTCGTACATACCCCATTGCCTGAAGATGACCCCCAGGGGGATGGAAAGGATGACGATGGGGAAGGCACGGGTGGAAAGGATTGCGACGCGGAACACGTCTTGGCCCCGGAAGACATAGCGGGCCAGACCATAACCGGCCGGCGCGCCTATCACTAACGACACGACTAAGGCCAGCAGAGCCACGATCACGCTGTTGCGGAGGGAGGGCAGCACCTGGTAGGAGTTGAGGAAGAACTGCATCGTTTCCACCGAGATAGCCTGGGGAAACAGCGGTTTTGGCCAGTCATAGATCACGTCGCGGGGACTAAGAGCCGCCATCGCTATGAGGTAGATGGGGATCAGTATCCACAGCGCTATCAGGATGGCTGCCAGGTATACCAATCCCCGCCCGATCAGGCGGGAGGAAAGGACTGTTCTTTTTCTTTTCATAGCCTCATCTCCTCCTTGACCCGCACCGTACGCAGGTAAACAAAGGCGGTGGCCAGGGAGATGGATAAGATGAACATGGCGTAGGCCGCAGCCATGTGGGCATTGCGGTACTCACCATACCAGCGATAGGCCTCGGCTGCCACCACATTCACCCCCCGACCAGCCAGGGCCATCACCACGGCGAACACCTGGACGGCCAGGATAGTTCGCAGGATCAGCGCTGTCTGGATGCTGGGGCGCAAGAGCGGCAGGATCACACGCCACACCCTTTTGAACCAACCGGCCCCGAAGACCTCGGCGGCCTCGACGTAATCCCGGGGGATGGATTGCAGCCCAGCCACCAGGACAACGAACACAATGGAGGTAGCCCGCCAGACCTCGGCCAGGATGATGGCCACGAGCGGCCAGCTGGTTTGATAGTTCAGGAAAAGGAAGGGCTTGTCCAGGACCCCCAAGCCGTGAAGCAAGGAATTGAGGTAGCCTCGCTCGGTGAAGATGGAGAACCAGATGATGCCAGCCGCCAAGTCCGATACGGCCAGAGGAATGGAGTAGATGTAAACGAGTATGTCAGAACCCCGCAATCGTTCCATCATCAGGAGAGCCATGACCAGCGCCAGGATGAACTGGAGCGGCACGATGGCTATGATCAACTTGACGGTGTTGCGGAGCGCTTCCGCGAAGGCTGCATCGCCGAACATGCGCTGCAGATGGGCTAGCGTCAACTGCCCCTCATCCGTCCGAAAGGCTAATCCGAAGGCCTGAAACATGGGCCAGGCGAAGAAAAGCACCAGATAGAGAGTTGAGGGCAGCAACAGGAGATAAGGTTCCCAATTGAACCGCTTCAGATTCATCGTCTCCTCCGTAGTTAAGCAGGGGGAGGCAGGGGCTATCCTGCCTCCCCCCTCTACGAGGGGCGTAAGGGTTCGCGTCCCTACTTCACCTGGCAGGGCCCTTCGCTGGGCAGGTCGGGCGGCCAGCAGGGGGCGCCCGTCTCGTTTATCAACGTCTGCAGATTCACAGCTTCCTCCTCCAGCACCGTCTCGATGTCCTCGCCATCAATGACGATGCGGGTGAAGGCATCGCGGTAGATCTTGTTGATCTCGCCCGAGCGCGGGCCGAGGCCCACCGGCAACATGGCCGGGACGGCGCCGGCAGCAGCCGCCTGCTTGGCTACGGCCTCGCCCTCCATCCGGATCCCCAACGCGACGTAGCCCGGATACTCGATATCGATCACCGGGAAGAAGCCGATCTCACGCAGGACGGCGACCTGCACCTCAGGCCGGGTCATGTACTCGATCAGCGCCTCGGCGCCCTCCTGGTTGGGAGCGGTCGTCGGGATGGCCAGGCCGACGGCGACCGGCATATAGCCCAACCCCTTGGGGCCAGACGGTGATGGCAGCGCCAAGAAGTCGTCTGGCTGTGCCTTGAAGGCCTCGATCAGGCGGGCGGTGTGGTCAAAGGCCACCCAGACTTCCTCGGCCAGCAGGGGCTCCTGCATAAAGGCGTAGACCATAGACTGTGGGTGGACGTACTGCCACATGTCAATGATGAACTCCCACATCTCCACCGCCTCGGGGCTCTTGAAGGTGGTCACCATCCCACCGGTGTAGGATGGATAGATGTAGCCCTCCAGGAAGCGATGCATCAACCCATCTACGGGGAAGCCGAGCTTCTTCTCGCCGGTGGCCTCGTAGATGTTCTTGCCCCAGTCACGGTACTGCTCCCAGGTCAGCGCCTCAGGGTCGGCCCCTGCGGGCAGGTATTCCAGGGCCTTCTTGTTGGCGGCGCAGATGTACGTGGCCTGCATCCATGGGACGTAGTACTGCGTGTCAGTACCCAGTTTGCCAAGTTCGACGGAGGACGCGGGGATGCCCCGATCGCCCAGTTCCGCCATCAGACCGCCGATGTCCTGCAACGCACCGGCATCCCGTAGGGTTGGATACTGACCATACAGCGCGCCTAACACGTCTAGCTTGCCCGAACCCGCTTCCACCTCGGCGAGTACCGTGTCCTCGAAGAACTCGTACTCCGAGCCGATGAACTCCGCTTGGCCGGGGAAGTCGGCCAGGACGATGCCACGCATCGCCTCGGCCTCCTCTATCGGGACACCCTGGGTGGAGATAAAGGTGACCTGGCCGTAATCCACGGGCACGGGCGTCACTTCGACGATGACCTCTTTCTCCACCTCGACGGGGACCTCGACCTCTTTCTCCTCGGTCACGACGCGGGTGACCTCGACCTGCTCCGGCGGGGGTGCTGTGGGCTGCGCGCAGGCCGCCAGCAGGCCGGCCAGGATAGCGCCGAGCATCAACAGACTTGTGTACTTCTTCATTTCGAAACTCCTCCTTGTTTTGTAAATAGTGGATTTAACAGAAACCGATAGAAGTGTTTGTGGTTCCATCCAGCGTATACCCATCACCTCCTTCCCAAACTCACTGAACCGCCGCACCACACGATTCCCGCATGACTAACTGCGGCTCCAGAATCACGTGGCGCTCCTCCAGCGTCTCTCCTCGCAACAGGTGAATGAGCATCTCGCAGATACGCCGCCCGATCTCATAGATGGGCTGCCGCACGGTGGTCAACGACGGGTGGGAGTGGGCCGCCAGGGAGACGTCGTCGAAGCCGGTCACGGCCACGTCTCGCCCAACCGTCAGCCCCAGCCTCTGGGCGGCGCTGATGATCCCCAATGCCATCAGGTCGTTGCAGGCCACGATGGCGCTGGGAGGGTCGTCCCGCGTCAGGAAGGCCCGCCCGACCTCGTAGCCGCTGTGCTCTGTCAGGTCACCATGCGCCACCAGCGATTCCTCGGTGGGCAGGTTCGCCTCCGCCATGGCCTCTCCAAACCCCAGCCGACGATAGTGGGTGAACATCAGATTCTCTGGGGGCAGGATGATGGCGATGCGGCGGTGTCCCAGGCTGATCAGATGCCGTATCGCCTCGCGGATACCGGCGCTGCCGTCTACGTCGAGGTAGCAAAAGTCGCCCTCTACGATGGAACGGCCGAAGGCGACGAAGGGGAACTGCTGCTCCAGCAGATATATGATGCGTGCATCGTGCTCGCGGGTGCGCACCACCAGCGTGCCGTCCACGCGGCGTCCCTGGACGAACCGCTCGTAAACCTGCATCTCTTCCGACGTGTCCGGGGAGCAGGTGGATACGAGGACGTCGTAGTCCTGCTCGGCGGCGGCGTTGCCGATGCCAGCCAGCAACTCACTGAAGTAGGGGTCCGAGAAGCGAGGGCCAAAGGTGGGGATGATGAAGCCGATGGTGTCTGTGCGCTGCTTCTGCAGCATGCGGGCGATGATGTTCGGGCGATAGCCCATCTCCTGGGCGGCCTGCAGTACCCGCTGGCGAGTGGCGGGAGCGACATCGGTATAGCCGGCCAGGGCTCGTGAGACAGTAGCAACCGAGACACCCAACCGGTCGGCAATGTCTTGCAAAGTCACAGGCATACGGCGAATTCCTGTGCGAGGGAAGGGAGACCTAAAACGTTTTAAAAGCATTCATATTATACTCTAAAACGTTTTAAATGTCAAGGGGTTAGGCCAGTTCTTTTTGCGTGGATTCCCCATGGGGTCTGCCGTGTTGGAACAGCCCTTTCGCTACGGCCCCACTACGACCTTCGATGGTCCACACGTTTTCGCCCAACGACTTCCCCGCGCCACGGTGATACGATCTCCAGGCTCCCACCGACTTCAACGGGGAGGCGCGAGGTGGGGAACGTCACATCTTCTTGTGCGACGACGCGGCCAAACTTGTCGCAGGTGGTGACGGTGTGCGGCCCATCTAAATGATACAATGATACTCAACACTTTTTTTCTTGAAAACCCGGTTTCTCCAGACCGCTCAGGGTCGCAGATCGAGTTGTTCGATGTTCCAGAGTTCAGAGGATTGGGTGGGATCGGGAGCCAGACCGATGACAGACGTGCGGGCGAGGGTGACTTTCGGGTGCTGAAAGAGCGGCAATACCGGCAATCGTTCGGAGAAGATGCGCTGGGCCTCGGTGTGTCCGGCGGCGTATCCCGGGCTGCCGGGAGGAGCCTCCAGGGCCGCCAGGCAGGCGGTGTCGTATTCCTCGTCGAGGAAGCCAACGACGTTGGGTCCATCCCAATGGCCCACGTCGGGTATCTGGCTGCTCAGGAACAGGTCACACAAGGGGTCGGGCGTGGCACGCCAGGAGAACTGCGCCAGGTCGAACCGTCGGCCAAAGAGCACTCCTTCCGGCCCTGGGGCGAAGAGCGTCTCGGGGGATATGATCTCTACGCTGACCTGGATGCCACACTCGGCCAGGTAGGTTTGGATGAGTTGGGCTGTCTGGACGCGCTGTGGTTCGCCAGTCGTGTGATAGGTGACCTGGAATGGCGTGCCGTCAGCGATGCCAGGGATGTTGTGGGCCTCACGCACACTGTCGCCGTCCTCGTCGTACCAGCCAGCGGTCGCCAGGAGTGTCTGTCCTGCTGCCGAGGCGTATCCCCAGGTGGTCAACACATCACCGGCGTAGAGGGGGTGTTCAGGGGGGAGGGTGCTGTGTAACACCCGACCGGATGGTCCCAGTACCTGGTTCACCACCGCCTGCCGATCTATGCACAGCGCGACCGCTTGCCGCACCCGTACGTCCTCGAAGAAGTCGGGCCGGTCGTAGCCGATGGCCGGGCTGATGCCGAAGGCCAGGAGTTCCCAGCGGGCGTCGTAGGTGGAGAGTATCGTGCTCTCCCCCTCTTGCTCCCCCGTTGGGGGTGATGGAGGGGGGGGAAGCACGGCGCTCACCGCGTCTGCAGCCTCGTGCGTGACCACATCGCAGCGGCCGGCCAGGAGTTCCCCCGCCAACGTGGCCGGATCGGAGATGAAGCGGAAGGTGACCTCGTCCACGCGGGGCAGCCCTTCTGGGGCGCGGAAGTAGATGGGATTGCGAGCGGCGGTGATGTGGTCGCCGGGGACCCACTCACGGAGGACGAAAGGGCCCCAGCCCACGGGCTGCCGCGTCGAGACGCCGGCACTGAGTAACTCGGCGGCGGAAAGGTGGCCCCAGGCGTGGCGGGGCAGCGGGTGCCAGAAGTTGAGGAAATAGGCGCGATCCAGAAATCCGGGGATGCCGCTCCAGACGACGGTGCGCACGTCCACGGCGCGGTAGCCAGCGGTGCGCTCCCCCCCACTCTTTCCCCTCCACTGGGGGGGATACCCCCCCTCTCTCCCCCCCATTGGGGAGGATGAAGGGGGGGGGTCGGCAGCGAGTTCGAAGGAGAACACCGAGTCGTCGGCAGTGAGCAGCGCGCCGTCGGACCAGTAGAGATTGGGGCGGAGGGTAAAGGTGACGACCATCTGCTGCATCAGGATGGACGTGCCGTCGAAGGTCGTGCGCTGTCCGGTGGCATCTTTGACCGTCACGCCAGGTGCCAATTCGACCACCTCGCCGCTGGCAGCGAGCACGCGGTCACCAGCCTGGGCGGCGACCGTTTCCACGGCAGCGCTGCCGTTAGCGAGGCTGGGGAGGCTGGTGAGGATGATCGGCTGGTAGATGTAGTTGCGGCTATCGAGAGGCCCGTCGTAGATGGCCTGCCAGACGTGCTGGGCGGCCAGGTCGCCGGTGCCGTACAGGTAGAGGCTGTCGGGCTCGTCGGGCAGGCAGACGGTGAGGGTTTTGGGTTCCGGCGTGGGGGATGGGGTGGGGGATGGGATAGGAGTTGGGGGCGCGGTCGGCTCCGTGCACGCTGCACAGAGGGTCAGGATGGTCAATACGGCGAGCAACGCAGGGACTTTCAAGGTGGCGGATGGCTCCCAAATTCATTACACAACTGCTGGTATCTGTGTATCTCGATGTGTCGTCTAATTGTGACTGTTGCAAGTATAATGTAGTTGTGCGATTGGTGCAAGTCGCAGTTTGACCTCCTGCTTCGCCAGGGTGTTTCCGGTGGGGAGTGACGACTGATCGTCGGAAAAACCTATTCCAGTGAGTTGTGTGGCCGCCAGCAGGCCTGCAAGGCCTGCAAACTCGGCTGTTGAAGCAAAAACGAGGCATTCTGTGAGCGAAAATCCGCCCAAAAACCGCTCGAGGCAACGAGATTTTCACTCAATCTCGGCCACGAAGCATCAGGAGCAAAGATTCCGATGAACAATCGTCGCACCCTTTCCGGTGAATCGTGTTGACAGGCAGAGCGACCGCATTTATAATGGCCGCGCTATGCCTGAGTTACCCGAAGTCGAGACGGTGACCCGAGGGCTGCGAGCGTCTCTGGTTGGATACACTGTCGTCGGGGTGGAGGTGCACTGGGCACGTAGCGTCATCCCGCCCAACCCAACCGCCTTTGCCCGTCGCCTCGTCTGCAGGGGCCAGATGGTCACCGACGTGGGGCGGCGTGGAAAGTGGGTGGTGATCACGTTGAGTGGCGGTGACACGTTGCTGGTTCACCTGCGCATGACCGGACAACTGGTGCTGGAGTCAGGTGGGGGCCTCAACGACCGACACTCCCGCGTGCTGCTCTTCCTGGATGATGGGCGGCGCTTGCGCTTCTCCGACCAGCGCAAGTTTGGCCGGATGGTGTTGACATCCGAACCCCAGGAGGTGCTGGGCGACCTGGGCCCCGAACCGCTGGCGGACGACTTCACGGCGGCGCGATTGCGGGACATGCTGGCGCGGCGGCGTGGACGTATCAAGCCCCTGCTCCTAAACCAGCAGTTCCTGGCTGGCCTGGGCAATATCTACACCGACGAGGCGCTGTGGCAGGCTGGCATCCATCCGCTGCGCCGGGCCAATACGCTCTCACCCGCCGAGGTGCGGCGGCTGCACCGGGCGATTCGTTCGGTGCTGCGGGCTGCCATCGCCAGCGGCGGCACGACGCTCCCGGACGCGGCCTACCAGCAGGCCGATGGTCGGTCGGGCGAGTTCGCCAGCCGGCTGGCGGTATACGGGCGGGTGGGGCAGCCATGCCCGCGCTGTGGTGCAACCATCGAGCGCATCAGGGTGGGCCAGCGCGGCACGCACTTCTGCCCGCGCTGCCAGCCCTTGCCGGAGGGTAAATTTTAAGATTGGACCTATTGACAGCAGGGGAAATCTGGCGTAAAATAAAGATGAGATTTAGGTCAGCCGTCCCGGAGCCTCCCGGCGTCGTCTCACTAGAGCGCATCTCGGTGCTTGTTGATTGAGAGCGAAGGTCAGACGGATCATCCGTCCAAAGAGGCGAATGCGCCGGGGACAGGCACGGGGCGATTGCGAGCAGTGGCCTAGCATGAATGGGGCCACTGCTCTAACTTATCGCCTTGAGTGATGGTACTCAAAGGGGAGGATGAAAATGCCATCTATAAGAAGATACATAAGGATGGCCTACTCAGAAGCCTCGTCTTTGGTAATTCTTGTTGTTGCTCTTGCCCTGGGTGTAGTGCTGGCTTCTTGTGGCACCGCGCAAACTACAAGCGATGAAATTCTGATCGCGCTCAAGTCTGAGGCAATCCCGCTCCTGAGTGAACCCGAAGAACCTGACCCAGTGGACACGGGTATTCCTTCCTTGGACTCTCTCAACCGCAAATGGAAGGTAAGCCAGATGGTACCCGTGTTCCCTGATGTCTCACCAGATGATGAAATCGCTGCCCGTTATGGGCTAGTCGGCATCTACAAGCTGGCTGTACCGGGAGGCACTGATCTGGACGCGATGATTCAGGGTTACCAGGATGACTCACACATTGCCTACGCAGAGCTTAACCAACCCTACGAAATCAAGTAGCCTGAGGATATTACGCACTGTTGAGAGCGATGAACGACGCTGAGGAAGTCGCTTCCGCTTTTGATTCTGCTGTTGACTTCAATATGCCCATCTGGGGCCCAATTTTGACACGTTATTGGACACGCTCGGTGAAACGGTGCGTGAAACGGCTTGCTGCTAGCAGCCTGTCGGAGTGAAAAATGCTGCCCCTAAATTCACCACTTTTTGCGGTAAAAGTGGGGCGCGAGACCTGAATTCCGGCTCAAAATCGTGGTCGAGTGGGGCTTTTCTCAGCAAAACGTGTTCTCTCCGACAGACTGCTAGGATAGTGATAAACCTTTTGCCCCTTAAATCTCGAGTTTAGACTAAGTGCCGGTGCGTGCAAAGCGGAACCGATTCTCTGGAGATGAAGGTTGCCGTGGGCGGCCCATAAACATTACATGAATATGGCTTTGCACGGTGTAGGTAGGATGAGGAGGACTATACGATGCGTCGTCAGCTTCTACTCATGGCTATGTGTATCACTATGGTGACTCTTTTGCCGTTCGCTGCCAGCGATGGTTCTGGTAGCAGAGCAAGAGCAGGTGTTGTCTCCAATCGTCCACTCGAAGGCTCGTTCGTTCCTAACGAGATTCTCGTCGGGTTGAGGCCAGAGGTGGTGCAACGCATTGCTGGTCAGATGGTAACTCCGAGTCAAACAGGGATTGCCTCCCTTGATCGGCTAAATCAGAGGTATGCCGTCCAGCAAATTTCTCCTGTGTTCACACACTTCGATCTGACTGACCCCATTGCTGTACAGTATGGGCTGGCAGGAGTGTTCAAATTGATCGTTCCTGCTGGAACGGACATCTTTACCATGATTGCCGAATATCAGAGGGATCCAGCCATAGCCTACGCTGAGCCCAATCGAATCTATAGAATAACCGACTTTCCAAATGACACCGACTTCGGCAAACAGTGGGCACTGCACAATACTGGGCAGACTGGTGGCAGTCCTGACGCTGACATAGATGCTCCAGAAGCTTGGGACATCGAAACAGGCAATCCGACTGTGTTGATTGCCATCGTGGATACCGGCGTGGACTATAGCCATCCCGACCTGGCCGGTGGACGGGTGCGTACGGACATTGACAAAGACTTCATCAACGATGACGACGATGCAATGGACGATCACGGTCACGGCACCTATTGTGCAGGTGTTGCTGCTGCGGACACCAACAATGCCCAGGGCATAGCCGGTGTGTGTCAAGGCTGCCAAATTCTTCCAGTAAAAGTGCTTGATTCTGAGGGGGCAGGTACTGCTGAAACCGTTGCTCAAGGCATTCAGTACGCTGCGGAGGCAGGCGCGCAAATAATCAGCATGAGCCTAGGTTACGCCTCCAATTGCGGATGTTCGCAAACGATCGCCCGCACCATTAACTATGCTTTTGAGCGCGGCAGGCTACTAATCGCCGCTTCGGGTAATGACTACGACAAAGAACGTCTGAGCTACCCAGCATCTTCGCCACGGGTGTTGTCAGTTGGAGCCACCAGTCACACGGATCAGGAGACCGACTTCTCCAACCGCAACAGCTACCTGGACATTTTGGCACCAGGGGAAGACATATATGGCCTTGATCTCAGTAGCGGTTATCGCACGGCCAATGGTACCTCGGCAGCGACACCTCACGTGTCTGGGGTAGCAGGGTTGGTGTGGTCAGCTCGCCCCACGTTAAGCAATGCGCAAGTATGGTGGGGCCTATATCAATCAGCAGATGACCCTCTGGAAGCGACGGCTTCGACCTCTCTGATGCCTTCCCTCGGTGAGCCAGCGGAAACCTCCGAGGTCTTAGACTTGCCATATAGGATTTACCTACCAGGCGTTCAGAATATGCGCCTGACTTTTGGGCGGCTGAATGCCTATCGGGCGCTCACTATCTCAATTGTGAGCCAAAATTTTGCGCCGGTGGATACGTGTAGTAGCGAGCCAAACTGCGCCCCCGGCTGTGGTGCCGAGGTAGCATTAGTGGGAGAAGCCACTGCCCGCGAGGATTTGCGTCTTCTGCGCACTTTCAGAGACCAAGTCTTGGCTCGCAGCCCCATTGGTCAGCACTGGACCGTGCTCTATGAACGTCATCGCTTCGAGATCGCGTTAATCCTGGCGACAGATAACCAGTTCCGGGATCAGACGCGCTTGGCATTGGAACAATGGCTTTCGCCCATTCAAGCACTCACCAACCCAGATTCCAGTCAGCAAGCGATTCTAACACCTGAACACATTGAGGCAGCAGAAGGTGTTATCGTGGGACTGGCTTCCAGAGGTAGTCTTCAGTTACAAACGGACTTGGGTGAGGGGTATAAGGCTTTAGAGATAGGACGGCAATTTGTTGGAGCAGATATCCGCGAAGCCTGGCATGGGCTGCATGAAGTGAACAAGTGATGATGGTCTTGTGAGCGCACAGCAGCTTTTTGTTCTTTGGGTAATCTTGGCTACGCCGAATACGTTAGTGTACCCGCCCCGGGGATTTTCCCGCACAGCCTCAATGTGAGCGTGTCTTAACTACGTCTGGTTGAGGGCGGAGGGTCAGACGGGCAACTGTCCAAAGAGGCGAATGCGCCGGGGACAGGCACGGGGCGATTGCGAGCAGTGGCTCAGCACCAATGGGGCCACTGCTCTGTTTTATTGCCCTGCCGTCCCCATAATCCACTGCTCGTAGAGGGCGCGGTGCTCATCGCCGGTGACCGCTTCCACGGCCGCCAGCCAGTCCTCCGGCGTGGCAACACCGTAACGGTTGCGGACGAAGTACGTCTGCAGAATCGCCCAGAAGTTCTCGTCTTCCACCTCCTGGCGCAGCGCGTGGAAGTAGAGCGGGCCTTTCCGGTAGACCACTGTCCCGTAATCCTCCCCACTGTAGGCCGCTACTGGCAATCCTGCCGGCGCATCGCGCCCGGACCCCACCAGTTCCTCGTAGGGCTGCCGAAAGACCTGCTCCAACAGTTCGGCTGCCAACGCCGCTCCGTAGCGATCCTCGAAGTAGAGCAGTGTGCTGTACTGCACCAATGCCTCATCCAACCAGGGCTCGTCGACCTGATCATTTCCCACCAGGCTGTACCACCACTGGTGGCCCACTTCGTGCACCACGACCCACTCCATCCGTTCGCTGAGGGTCTCGTAGTACGTGCTGTTGATGACCACCAGCCCGGGGTATTCGATCCCGCCAGCGCAGGTGGGGGTCTCCACCACATCTAACTCGGTGAAGGGGTAGGGGCCGAAGTGGGTGCCGAAAAGGCGCACCGCCTCGGTTGCATAATCCAATGCCCACTCACCCCCCCGATGGTGCCCGGAGTAGAAGACGCTGTTGACCGTTACCCCTTCCACGACGTGGCCTTCCATCTGGTAATCCGGCCCCAGGACGGCGTTGAAATCCCGCATCGGACCGGCGACGCAAGTCCAGGTGGCGCTGCCGTCGGGGTTGAGGGTGGGTGAGGTGCAGGTGCCGGAGGCAGTGAGCGTCATATCCGCCGGCCCGGTGACGCGCGCGATGTAGAACGCGGTATCGGAGTAGGTGGCGTCGCCGTAGGTGGGCGCCAATTCGACGTTCCAGCCCTCGTCGTCGTAGACCGGGATGAGGGCGTAGGCGTTGGCCAGAGCGAGGACTCCGTCGTAGTAGCCCAACTGCCGGTAGCCCTGGTCGGCTTCAATGGGGACGGTAAGCGTGAAGTCAAGTGTCAGATCGAGCCTCGTGCCGGGCCCCAGCGGCGGGTCGAGGGGCAGGCGCAGCGCGGAGTCGTCCAGTTCGATGGCGGGTACAACCGGCCTTCCGTCGAGCAGGACGTTCGTCGCCGTCATCGCGCCGCCGTAGCCGGGCGTATTGGGGAAGAGACGTAGGTAGAGGGTGTCAAGAGGCACGTCCTCGGTGTTGGTGTAACCGACGCGCTGGTGGCCGGTGATGGTGGCCACGTCGAGGTCAACGGTCAGTTCGATCTCGTAGCGCGTGGCGTCGGGGAACAGGTCCAGGTCGGTGAGAAATTCGGGGCGTAAGGCTGGGGCATAGTCGGAGGTAGGCGATGGGGAGGGGGTGGTGGCAGGCGGCGGTGTGTGTGGGAGTGTGGGGATGTAGGAGAGGATGGTGGTTGGGGTGTGGGAGGGGATTGGTGTGGGTGCAGGGGAGGGGGATGCAGGCAGGCAGGCGGCAAGAAGCAGGAGGCAGGGGGCAGAAGGCAGGCGTCTGATGGGCTCGGTCATTGGTGCCCTCCTTCATGGCGCAGTCAGGAAATCGGCTACTGATGTGGCTACCTCGGCCTCGCGCCCGGCGAAGAAGTGGTCTGTGTGGGGGATGACGTGCAGCGTTGTGGGCGGACTCAGCCGCGCCACGTACTCGCGCAGCGCGTCGGCCGGTGCCCAGGGGTCGTGCTCACCGGCGATGAAGAGTTTGGGCCTCGGGTCGGCGTCGAGGAAGGGGTCGGTGTAGTGTTCCTGCACCAGTGAGATGCCGACCAGCCAGCCCACGCGGGGGACGTTTCTCTTGGCGGCGTAGCGCAGCCCCACCTCCGCGCCGAAGGAGTAGCCCGCGACCGCCAGCCAGCCCGTCCCCCCCTTCATCCCCCCCAATGGGGGGGAAAGAGGGGAGGCGCACAGGAAATCCACCGCGCCGGCCACGTCGTCCATCTCGCCGCGCCCCTCGTCGAAGGATCCCGCGCTGCGACCCGCGCCCCGGAAGTTGAAACGCAGCGCGGCCCAGCCCCGTGCCGCCAGCCCGCTGCACACGGCCACGACGACTGCGTTGTCCATCGTGCCGCCCATCAGCGGGTGGGGGTGGCAGACGACGGCAGCGGGGAAGGAACCGGAGCCGTCCGGCAGGTGCAGGACGCCCTCCAGCAGCGGGCCGCCGCCAGCGGTGGGGAAGGTCACGTGCTGGATCCCGGGAGACACGACCCCACCCACGGCCGGAAAGATGCCCACCTCGTCCCCGTCGCTGAGCGCATATTCCCCTTCCCGCACGATACCATTGACGAAGACGACCTTGACCTCGTTGGCGGGCAGGCGCAGGTGCTCGATCAGTTGGCCTATCGTCGCCCCATCCGGCAGTTCCACCGGCGTTGCTTCGCCGATCCCCAGGTTGGGATAATGGCGGCGCAGAGTGGCAAAGAGTTTGACATGCACGGTGATCATCTATCGTTCTCCTACGCCGTCATTTGTTCATTGTTCATTGTTCATTGTTCATTGTTCATTGTTCATTGTTCATTGTTCATTGTTCATTGTTCATTGTTCATTGTTCATTGTTCATTGTTCATTGTTCATTGTCTCATTGTCTCATTGTTCATTGCCCCTCCCCTCCATCACGTACCGCATTACCTCATCCACGTTCAACTGCGTAATGCCTAGTTTGTCCAGCGTGCGCCCGCGCCGCCAGTAGTCGGTCTGGTGAATGATGCACGCCTGGCGGACGATGCTGTCCATCCCCCGCACCCGCACGCCGTACCGCTGCCCCAGCGCGGCGATGGGCACCAGGCTCATCGGCACATCTTCTGTGATGTAACGGTGGTTCAGCGTGGGTGGGGCCTTGATGCCCCGATAACCGGGTTGGTTGTGGATCGCCTCGTGCAGGGTAGCGCCATTGGCATCATAGGCCATCCTCAGCCACTCCAGCCCCGTCCGGGCGCGGATGCCCAGCGCTGCCGCGACGGTCACCCTCTCCCTGTCCAGCGCCTCCAGGATGCGGGCCACCGACGGGGTCACGCCGTCAATGTAGAATTGGAACTCGCCGCCTGTCGATTCGATCCGCCCGGCGTTGAACAAAGTGAGGGCGGGGTGGAAGATGGCCCCCATGTTGTTCAGGCTGGTGTGGAGGACGCTGGTGCCGTCAATGAACCGGGGGTAAGCCGTGGTCAGCGCCTCCAGCACCCGTTGCGTGCGCGTGGCCGGGAGCGCAGCCAACGGCACTGCGTCTTTGATGCGAAAGATGCGGGCCTGGGCCGGGCCATCGGAGCGGCTGGCGTAGATCAGCGTCTCCGCCTCGGCCACGGTGACGTCGGCCTGGCAGCCATTGTCGTTCAGCACTTTGACGAACTCGAGAGCACCGCCGGTGCGCCCGGGATTCAGCACGACGATCTGCCCGTCGCGCAGGTGAGGGGCGGCGACCCTGGCGATGTCGGCGTGGCCCGTGGCGGGCACGACCACCATGATGACCTTGGCCCGCTCCAGCGCCTCCCCCATATCCGACGTGACCAGGGCCAGTCGGCCGAAGCCGTGTGGCCCTCCCTCGTGACTCTCCAGTTCTATCCCGCCCCGCGTCTTGATTGCGGCGACGTTCTCCGGCGTGCGGTTGTACAGCGTGACGGGAAAGCCCATCAATGCCAGATGTGCCGCCATGGTCTTGCCGCCGTTACCAGCACCGATGACTGTGTAGTGAGTCTCTTTGCTCATTCGATCCTTCCTTTTGCCATCTGGTTACTATTATATATCGAGCCGGATGCCCAGGCTGGCGATACGTTCTTCCTCCGAGAGCGCTCGTCCCGTGGCCGGGTCCACCACCACGCATGCCCCGCGCGGGTCTATGCGGGTGACGATCTGCCCACGCGCGAACGGGTTGTTGCGCAGGTGGGGGGCATCCAGCACCCCCGCCGTCACCGCCCGCGCCAGGGTGGCCGGGTCGGTGAGCGGGTCGGCCACGTCCGGGCCGGCCAGGGCGCGAATGGCCTCCAGCGTGACTTCGGCCTCCCGCACCAATTCCTCCTTGCGCTGCTGGACGGCGGGGTCGGCGGTCATGTCCGGCTGGCCACGGAGCGCGTTCTCGATGGCCCGGCGGGCCAGTTTGCAGGCCTCGATCACATCGTCGGCAGTGGCGGCATGGTGGGCTTCGGTGTGGCCGACGACGTGGAGGATGTGGGGCCGCAGCGCCATCTGCAGGTAGACGCTGGTCGCCAGGTGGGCGCGGGCCGCGTCCGGGTCGAGTGGATAACTGAGCAGCCCCGTGCGCGTTTGCCGCCAGACACGGAACCCCTCCCCCGGCCCCTCCCCGAAGCGGGGAGGGGAGACTCCCCCTTCCCTCGCAGGGAAGGGGGCTGGGGGGTTAGGTCGAGGGAGCGGCGCGGTCATCTCCAGGCAGGCCAACATCTTCGCCAGGTCCATCGCGTCAGAGAGGCCCGGCGGGCTGTTGAACATCATCTGGGCGATGTAGTCATGCACGCCGCAGGCGCGGGCGTTGTGGGCCGAGAGGTAGGCCGAGACGACGAAGATCACGTCCGGCGCGTCGCGCAATCCCCAGTGGTGCGGCTCGTTCAGTTCCACCGGGATGTCCCGCTCGCCGTACCAGGCCATCACCTTCTGGTGCTCGCGGATGGAACCCTCCAGGTCCCAGGGGCCACGGCCGTCCATAAGGTTGAACCAGAAGATAGGAATGGCGCACCAGGCGATGTTGATCGTCTCCACGTACATCTTGGCCAGGCGGATGAAGTCGTCGCTGCCGGAGTAGGTGCGCAGGAGGGGGAAGTTGCCGCGCCGGCTGGCGGTGTGGAGGGCGCGGTAGTCGTCGGGGCTGCGCACTGGCACGCCGCCCGCCCCCTTGCGGCGCGGGTCTTGCCGCTCCAGGTGGAAGAAGTTGGCCTGGGCGTCCTGGTCAATGCCCAGCGAGACGACGTCCAGCGCGTGGGCCTCGGCGATGCGGGCGATCCCTTCGCGGGTGGCCTCGACCGTCGGCAGGCCGAAGTGGTGGCGGATGATCGGGAAGTGGGCCTTCCAGGCGATGCGCTCCACGGTGGTCTGGGGGAAGTCGGCCTCGGTCAGGCCGGCCTGGGGCTGGCCCTTCAGGTAGGTCAGCACGGCCTCGGCTGGTTCGCCGCCCTCGAACACGTGCTCGAAGAAGCCGATGGCCCGCGCTCGCTCAGCCACCGGTGGGGTGCCGCCGAAGGCGAAGCGCACGCCGGCGGCGCGCAGGTCGTCCGCTGCCTCCGCGAATTCACCCAGCAACCGCTCGCCCGTCTCCGGCGTCAGCCGGTAGGAGACGCCGACCAGGTCGGCCTGCTCGCGCCGGGCCGTCTCCAGGAGTTCCTCGACTGACACCGCCGGGCCGAGGAACACGGTGTGCCAGCCGGCGGCCTCGGCCAGTCGCAAGAAGTTCAGCACCCCGGCGACGTGGACACACTCGCCCAATGCGCCAGCGACGACTGTTTTCATCTCCTCACCTCCCACGCAAGTATACGGGGGAAGTGTCTGCATGTCAACTCGCTGCTGATCTCCCTGGCGTTGTCAGTGGAAATGAAATGTTGTATAATTGCGTGGGCCGACGCATCGCTACCATAGATTTCTCGTGTCGAACCTGAGAACAGATTTGGGAGGTGGAACGATGAGACTGGAAGACTATTTCGATTTTCTGTCGCCTGATGACATTCGTCTGAAGGGACACCGCATCGGCATCGACGACGTGCTTTACTACTACCTGGAAGGGTACACGCCCGAGGAGATTGCCACCAACCTGCCCACCCTGAGTCTAGAGCAGGTTCACGCCACGATCACCTATTACCTGCACAACCGGGCCGAGGTGGATGCTCATCTCTCGCGTCTGGCGACCTGGCGTGAAAAGCGTTACCGCGAATGGGAGGCCAATCCCTCACCAGTCGTGCAACGGTTGCGCGCACTTAAGGCTCAACGGGAAAGAAAGCAGGTAGCGACCGCATGAAGGTGCGTTTCCTGCTGGATGAGAACTTATCTCCTCGGCTCAAAGCGGCCTTGCTGCGCTTGGATCCCACCATTGACGTGGTGCGCATAGGGGACCCAGGTGCGCCGCAGTTGGGAACACCTGACCCGGATATGCTGCATTATCTGGAGTTATCACAGCGGGTGCTGGTCACCTCGAACCGAAAGAGTATGCCGGCACACGTCGAAGCACACTGGGCGGCGGGTGGGCACCTGTGGGGGCTGTTCTGGGTTCGTCCGGGGACACCAATAGGCCGGCTGGCGCAAGCACTCTTCCTGATCTGGGAGGCCAGCGAAGCCGAGGAATGGATGGATCGGCTGGATTGGATTCCGTTTTGATGTGACTGTTGGGATCACGGGCGACGGGGCGACTCGAACCGAGATCGCCCCGTTTTGCTGCCAGCGTGTCTCTGCAAGAGCGCCGCGCATTCCTCGCCTGTCAACGATGCGGCCTGTGTGTGCGTCCACATCCTGCGGCGATCGGCCCGGCCGGGGTGTAGACCCCAATCGTGCATTTCCCCACCCGTGGTCATCTCCCAGTGCGCCCCCCTCTGAAAAGACGTTATTCCAGAACAGAAACCGCCGGACCCTCTTGCAGGCCCGGCGGCTCTTTTGGCTCTTGTCGTGGTCTAGGCTATTCCTCGAACACGGCGTCCAACATCTCGTCCGGCACGTCCCAGGTGACGTCGTGGGGCGGGAGTTTCTCGTACTTCATGAACTCTGGCAAGCGGTCGTCAAACTTGGTGAAGCCGGCCGCCCTGTTGAAGGCCAGTTCCTTATCAATTACCGCCTTGCCGATGCGCATAGCGTCGTCCGTCGTCCAGTCCGTGCCCAGGACGCCGTTGCACTCCTCGATGATCCCCTCTAAGGTGGTGGGGATGTCCAACATGGGAAAGGCGACGAACAGGCAGTGGCCCGTGCAGTCGAGGCAGGCGGTGGAGTACTGGAAGTTGCGCGTCAGTTCCGCCTTGTTGGTGTCGAACTGGTCCACCTTGCCACCGCACCCTACGATTTCGGAGGCGATGGTGTAGCCAGAGGTGTGGTCGGCGCCCATCGTGGAGATGGCGTAGGTGTAGCCGATGCCCTTGATGGCGCGGGGCTCGTAGGCGGGCATAGCCTGCCCCTTGACGGTGGGGCAGCGTATAACGCCGAAGGCTTTGGCGGTCGCCTCCGTGCCCTGGCTCAGGATGTGGCCCAGCGGCGTGCCTTTGTAGATTTCCTCCATCAACTCGATGGCGCGCTTCCCGTCGCCGAACTCGGCCAGTCCCCCCTCCATGGCCACAGCGATGGTGTTGCCAGCCTCAATGGTGTCCATTCCCAGGTCGTTGCACATCCAGGTCAGTTTGCCGATCACGTCCAGGTCATCAATGCTGCAGTTGGCCCCAAAGGCCCAGGTGGTCTCGTACTCGATGACGGAGACCAGTTCGCTGCCATCGGGGTTGGGGATGACGTTGGAGCATTGGATGATGCAGCCGGGGTGGCACGGGTGGCCCATCGTGCCCACGCCGCCGCGGGTCTTGCACAGTTCAGCCATGGCCTCGCCAGAGATCTTGGCCGCGCCCTCGAAGCGGCCCTCCCGGAAGTTGCGGGTGGGCAGGCCGCCGGCCTCGTTGATGATGTTGACCAGGACGGCGGTGCCGTACAAGTTGAGAGCGCCGCCAGGCTTGGTGAGGTCGTGGCTGCGGATGGCCTCGGTGACTTTCTTGCGCCCGATGTTGAAGAGTTCCTTGTCGGCGAACTCCACCCCGGGTGCATCCTTGCCGTCCACGACGATGAACTTGAGGCCCTTGCTGCCTGCCACGGCGCCCAGCCCGCCGCGGCCGGAGTAGCGGCTGGGCCGGTTGTCAATGTCGTTGAAGCAGATGCCAGCATTAGAACCCTTCTTCTCGCCGGTGATGCCGATGCCAGCGATGCCGACCTTCTGGCCGAACTTCTCGAACAGCAGCGGGTAGACCTCGTAGAGGCCCTTGCCGGCGTATTCGTCGGCGGGGAAGAAGGTGACGCCGTCTTTAGTGATGTGCAGTCCCCACCAGCCGTCGTCCTCGGGATAGCCCTCGACGATGATGGCCTTCAGCCCCAGGCGGGCCACCAGTTGGGACCAGCCAGTGCCGGCGTTGGATTCCTTGATGCCGCCGGTGAGGGGGGACTTGCCGCCCACGGAGATGCGGCCCGATGTGGGTGCGTTGGTGCCGGTGACGATACCGGGGGCGAAGACGAGTTTGTTGTTCGGCCCCAACGGGTGACAGGTGGGGTCCACCTCGTCGCAGACGATGGTGGACGTGAGTCCGCGGCCGCCGAGGAACTTGTACTTGTCGGGTACGTCCTCGTAGGTGGCGGTGCGGTCGGTCATGTTGACGCGCAGGATTTTGGACATCTGTGTACCTCCTTAAGATTTGAGACGTGAAGCGTGAAATGCAAAACTAAAGGAGGCCACCTCTGGCCAAGGCATGAGATGCCAGGCCACGAAGTGCCTCCTTTGCGAACACGGCGGGTGCAGGGATTGCTTCCTACACCTTATCGCTCACCCGTCCCGGAGGGAGCGTGGTGAGTCGGAGGGCTATGGGATTTTCTTGCTTATGATATGCCAGATACGCCCGCTTGTCAAGTCTCTTCACATCGCGATTGGCAGCGGGTTATTCATCCGGTTGGGTATATGCGTGGTGCACTCCCCCATCCTGTCGCTGGCGGAGTGTCTCCTGGAGTTGGGGGGTCACACCTGCGCCGAAGCGGTACTGGAAGGGCCACATGCTCTTGCGGTGGGAGATGCCCACCCGGTCGCCGTCGTGCAACACCAGGTCACGATCGGTATCCAGGCCGGACAGCGCGGCCAGGTTGCCGTTGACGAAGGTGATGCCCTTCTCCTCCTGTGGGAGGCCCAGGCGGCTGAGGAGGTCTTGCATCGTGCTGCCCGTGGGTGGTTCCAGGTGTAGTTCAGCGTAACTGCCCTGGCTTTGCTCGCCAGCGTAGCGGGCCAGTGGGCCGTAGAGCCAGACTTCTACGTGTATTGTCTTCTCCATAGGAACATCTGGTTGATTCGTGTCGCTGTCTCTTGCACTTGCGGTTCTTTTCGGTGGCGATGAAGTGGCCGGAGGCTGATCCCAGCGGGTGAGTCCACTCACCGCTTTCGTCCTGCACCGGTGGCCGGGCCGTAATCGGGGCAGAGCGGTTCATCCCAAGTAGTATACCTCAGTCGCTGGAGGGTGTCAAATTCACATTGGCTCTCACTAACTCCGCATTATCAGCGGCAGGTAGACCTTGCTCTCCGACGCCACGATTTGTACCTGGAAATAGTTCCCGTCGTTGTTATGGGTCGTGGTCGCGGGTGTCACGTCGCCGTCCTGGGCGGCGATGAAGAAGTGCAGAGTCTGGCCCTCGTGGCTCCCTCCCTGCGCCGGGATGGCGAAGCACCACATCCCGTCTCCGTTGCCACCTGGGCCGGCGCCTGCCACCTGGAAACCGTTATAGGGAGCGATGTAGCCGTAGTAGAGCGTCGCCGCCGCTACGCCGTGCCCGCCGGTGAGCGCGTCGCTGATGTTCGCCGTCACTGCCAATGGATGCGTGCTGGTCACGCTGCTCGCGAAGGCGGGCGTGCCGATGCGAGGGCCGACGGTGTCCGTCTCTTCGTAGACCTGCACCACCACCGGCGCTCCTGGTGTCTCCTGATTCCCCACCGCGTCGGTGGCGCCGGACCGTGAGGGTGTAGGTCCCGGTGGCCTCCACGCTCCACTCCCGAGCGAGCGTCGGCGCTGGTGCCGGTGATGGGCACCGTCTGGCCCAGGGGCACCGGGCTGCCGTCCGCCGGGTAGAGGATGGCCGACTGGGGCGCGACACTGTCCATCACCACGTTCAGGGTGACCTCGTCGCTCCGGTTGCCCACCCCGTCGGTGGCGCGGACGCGAAGGGTGAGGGAAGTGCCGTCGGCGGGAGCGGTGGCCCCGGCGTGGGACCAGAGCGTCGTTCCGGAGGCATCCCGCCAGCCCTGACCGTCGCCCAGGTCCACTTCTATCCGCACCACGCCGGAGCGGTTGTCAGAGGCATTGCCCAGTACCTGCATGTTCGGCCCGACGTAGACGGTGTCGGCGGCGGCCTGGAGGGTGCGGGGGCCCTGCATCTTCGGCCCGCCGTAAATGGCGCCGCCGCCGGCCTGAACGGTGAAGAGGCCCTCCATCGCCTCAGTGCTGAAGGCTGCCTGGGGCGGCGTCGCGTCCACCTCGACGGCGGGCGTGGCGGTGTTGTCCCGCCAGTCCAGTTCGGAGGTGATATCGTGGGAGATGACGCCGGTGACGGTGAGCCAGCCGGTGGAGGCGGTGGTGCTAACCTGGCCGGTTAGAGTCAGCATACCGGTATAACGGGCCGGGAGTTCGTACACGTACATAGGGCTATCCTGGACCACGGGCACGATGCAGGTGTTGCCCTGGGTTTGGATGCCCAGGCCGGTGTTATAGTCACCGCTGATGTCGTCGCAGTCGGCGTCCAGGTCGGAGGGCAACGTGAGCCACACGTGGGCGAGGCCCTCTATCGGCAGCAGCCCGGCGTTTTGGTAAGTAAAGGTGTAGGTGACCGCATCCCCACGTCTCACCGCGCCGGACGGCCTGGCAGTTCCATCCAGCACCATGCTGGCCGCCTGGGGCTGGTTTTCCGCGGGTGGGCCGCTCGGGCAGAGGTTGCCCCAGTTGTAGTAGTCGGTCAGCCCCACAAAGATGTCGTTGGTGGTGGGAAAGGCCGAGATGAGCGTGCCGGTCATTTCTTCCTGGGCAAAGGCCAGGACGGAGGTTTCGGTACCAGCACAGCCCGTGTCCACCCCTACATCCGCCTTGAGCAGGCTGATCTCTACCTGGTCGCCGCCGTACAGGAGCGTGGTGGTGACAGAGGCCGTGATCGGCTCCCACGAGGTGGTGGTGGACATCCAGCGCATGAGGCCCCACGTGTCGGCGCCCTCGACGTAAAAGACGTAATCGGCGGTAAAGGCATAGTTTGGCATGCGCTCAATGTTGTACAACGGCAGGGTGTGCGTGTCCGAATAGTCCCAGGTGGTGGTAATGCCCTGGCTCTCCGGCCCGGGGTCCACGTTGAAGTAGATAAAGGCGTCTCCATCCGTGTTCCAGCCGACCCCATCCCAGGCAAAGTAGAAATTGTACTCGTCCCGGGTCATGTAAAAACTCTGCGGGCCGGAATCGGGGCGGGTGTCGTGGCCCATGCGCTCGCCTTCCAGCCACTCGTTTGACGCTTCGTCCAGATAGCCGTCGAGCACCGGCGTGCTGGGTGGTTCCTCGCTATCCAGGCGGAAGGGACCGTAGCGCATGGGCACGCTGCGGTTGCCAGCGTTGTCAACCGTGCGCAGGTAGAAGAGGATGGTAAGCGAGATGGTGAATGCCATCGTGCCTTTGTTCTGCAGCCGGCCGGTCTGAGGGTCCCGCTCCCAGTTCTCCGCCAGGGTCGATAGAATCTCCCACCCCGTCCCCGCAAGCTCCAAATAGTCCGGCACCTCACCGGGGGCGAGCACGCCGGGGTTGTCAATCTTGGTTGCGCCGATCTGGACGACAATATTCTGTCCGTGGGCCCAGCCGGCCAGCACCAGCTTCAGGTTGGCCTGGGCTTGCCTGTCCTCGTCGGTGATCCATTCTCCGGAGTAGCGGTTGATGACACCGGCGATGGCGCCCGCCCCCAGCGACTCCCGGCTGGCAGTGTTGAACCACTGTAACTTGAGGCCGCGCTCGGTGATCGGCCCTAGCGAGTCGCCCAGGTTGAGGTTGAGGGTTGTTCCGGCAAACCCAACGCCTGAGGCGACGGAGTCGAGGTTCCTGACCGCCGCCGTCTGCTCGATCAGAAAGAGGATGCCCACGTCCCATGCCCTGGGCTGGAACCGCTCGTGCATGTGTTGTTAGGAGGGGAGATCTATCCTCGTCCTACCGGCGGTGTTTCTTCCTCTCCTGCTGGCGCGTCGTCCTGCGGGAGACGGAACGGGGGGCAGTGGCTCTGGCGGATGAGCCCACGTGGACGTAATCCAAATCCAGTCTGTCGGCAGGCTGATTCTCCAGAGCGGCCTGGGGACGGGGTATGGCGCGGTGGTCACGCAGGTCGCCGAAGGCCAGCGCCGCCGGAACCTCCTCGGGGGGCAATTGGAGGGCAGCAAACATCCAGTTACAGCACCAGTTTGGCGACGGTGACGCCCTCACCGCCCTCTCTGTCGTCGCCAGCCTCATAGGTGCTGACGAGGGGATGATCGGCCAGGAAATCGCGCACCGCTCGCCGCAGTGCGCCGGTGCCCTTACCGTGGATGATGCGCACCCACGGCAGCCCGGCCCGCGATGAGGCATCCAGGTGGCGGTCCAGCCGCTGCAGTGATTCCTCGACAGTACATCCCCGCAAGTCGAGGCGCACGCCGGGAGAGGGCACAGCACTGACGTGGATGAACCTCTCCCCCGCCCCCTCGCCTGCGAGGGGAGGGGAGATAGGTGCGCGCAGTTCCAATACCGCCAGGCTCACGCGGGTGCGGGCCGGTCCCACCTGCACTCCAGCCTCACCTCTGTCTACCTCAAGTACCCGTCCCTCAGCGTTCAGCGGGCGCACCCAGACGGTGTCGCCAGGTCGGATGGGGCGCTGTGGCGCTTCAGGCAGTGCGGGGGGCCCCAGCGGCTCTGGCTCAGGCAGCGTGGCCTCCAGCGTCTCGGCGGCCTCCTCGACCGCAGCCACGGCCTCCAGTGGCGATGTCAACGGATTAGCGGCGGCGGCCCGCAGGCGGCGTCGCAAACCACGCACCTCGGCCCGCAGTGTCTCCAGTTCCGATACCGCCTCCTCCCGGGCCTGTTCCAGGATGTCCTGGCGTTCCTGCTCAATCGTTTCCAGCCGCTCACGCAGTTTGCGTGTTAACTTTTCGGCTTCGGCGCGGGCTTCGTTGGCCGCGTCACGCGCCTGGGCCACCTGGATGCGCAACCGGTGGATGTCGGTCAGCATGTCCTCGGTACGCAGGTCGGCCGGCGAAACCATCCGGCGTGCCGCCTCGGTGATTTCCCGTGGCAGCCCTAGCCGCCGGGCGATGGCGAGGGCATTGGAGCGGCCGGGCAACCCGATAGCCAGTTTGTAGGTCGGACTAAGTGTCTCCGGGTCGAACTCGACGCAAGCGTTGCGCACGCCAGGGGTGAGTTGAGCGTAGCTCTTGAGTTCGGGGTAGTGGGTGGCGACGAAAGTCGTCGTTCCACGACGGCGGAAGTGATCCAACAGGGCGCGGGCCAGCGCCGCCCCCTCGGCCGGGTCGGTGCCGGCACCCAGTTCGTCCAGTAATACCAGGCTGCGTTCGTCGGCCTGGTTGAGGAATGAGATGATGTTGGTCAGGTGGGAGGAGAAGGTAGACAGATTTTGTTCGATGGACTGCTCGTCACCGATGTCGGCGTATACTGCCTCGAAGGGAGAGAGGGCCGAGCCTGGCTCGACCGGGAGGTGCAGCCCCGCTTGAGCCATCAGCGCCAGCAAGCCCACGGTCTTCAGGCTGACGGTCTTGCCGCCGGTGTTGGGGCCGGTGATGACCAGCACGTGGATCGCATCGTCCAACGCGACGTCAATGGGTACAACTCTCTGCGGGTCGAGCAGGGGATGGCGGGCGCCGATGAGACGGATGGTTGGTTTGTTTGTTGGTTGGTTAGGGAGGAGTTGGGGGGCGGTAGCATTGATGGCGTCGGCGTACTGTGCTTTGGCAAAGGCCAGGTCCAGTTCGGCCAGTGCTTCCACTGTCTGCTCGATCTCGGCTGCGCATTCGGCGATGAGGCCAGAGAGGCGGGCCAGGATGCGGTTCACCTCTTGTGTCTCTGCGAGTTGGAGTTCGCGCCAGTCATTGTTCAGTTCGACGACGGACAGGGGCTCAATGAAGATGGTCGCGCCGGAGGCGGACACGTCGTGGACGATGCCCCGGATGTGGCCCTTGAAGTCGGCTTTGAGGGGGATGACGTAGCGGCCCTCACGCTGCGTGATGAGTGGTTCCTGCAGGAAGGCGGCGTTGTGAGGCGAATGGATAATGCTTTGGAGTTTATCCTGTATCTGGTCGCGGGCGATGCGCGTCTCACGGCGGATGCGGGCCAGTTCGGGAGAGGCGTCGTCGCGCACGTTTCCGCGCTCGTCCAGACAGCAGTTGATCTCGGCGATGATCTCCGGGCAGAGTTGGATGCGACCAGCGAGACGCGCCAGGCGAGGAAACTGGCTCTTCAGCCGGCTCAAGGTGCGGTGGAGGTTGTGGGCGGCGACGAGGGTGTCGCGCACATCGAGCAGTTCCGGTGGGGGCAACACCGCTCCCCGTTGAGCAGCCTTCGCCAGAGGCCGGACGTCGTGGGCGCCACCCAAGGTGGTGTCGGGCTTGGCGTCCAACAGCGTGCGGGCCTCACCCGTCGTCTCCAGTCGCCAGCGGATCTCTTGTAGCCTGGTCGCTGGCCTGAGCGCGCGGGCCTTTTCCTCCCCGGCGGAGAAACTGGCGTAGGTCGCCAGACGGGCCAGGACTTTGGGGAACTCTAACGTGGACAGGTGCTTAGTGTTCACGCGGCAGATCCAGGTCATAAACGTAGATCGGAGGCGGTCTCCTGGGGAACCAGAACCACTGGGCAGTGTAGTGCAGGTAGAGCACCTGGTTGAATCCTGGGCGGAGCAGCGCCCTGTCGTGCACGTGCCGCTGCTGACCGTAGCCAATGGCGTTAAACAGGAGGCTGGCGACCAGGATGCCAACGACCAGATAGGTGAGTATGCCACCCAGGTTATCCAGCATTCCTAGCCTGGGCAGGCTCGTGTCTCGGAAGGAGGCTCGGCTGATAACCTCCAGTGCACCCCAGGCGATTACCGCCAGCAGGCCGAAGGAGAGGGCCAGGGTGTCATAGTCCACGCTGGGGGAAGTATCCAAGTTACGGGTGAATGGGAGCTCCAAGAGCCACTGGATGGTGCCGACGTAAGGGGTGACCATTCGATAGAAAGTTGCTGCCACACCAGTGGCCACATATAGCATGACAATAGTCATGATGCCGTGGAGGATGCCCTGGGTATAGCCCACAGCGCTAAAGCCCACCACGACTAGCAGCAGCACTATGTCAATGGGCTGGAGGCCGGGGACGAGGAAGTAGAGCCCTACGACTCCGACGGTGCCTAGAGCGCTGAGGATCAGCGGCGGGATCGCTTTCTGGGCTAAGTGTCTCCTTGGCTTATACTGTGCAGTCACAGTTCTCCCCCTTTTTCCCAATCTGCCAGTACTATACCACACGAGGGGCAGGTCGCAAGTTTACCAAGGCTCGACCGCTGGTGGCAGGCTGCGGGCGATGCGGGCCAGACAGGCAGGGTCGTGCCATAGGGCTCCGCCTACCTGGATGGCCGTAGCACCGGCACGGAGGAAGGCCAAACCATCTTCCACGCTGTAGATGCCGCCGCAGCCGATGAGCGGCACCGGCGCGAGTTTGGCCACGCGGCACAAGGCGCGTAGCGCCAGCGGGTGTACAAACGGCCCGTAGAGGCGGCCGGTGACGAAGTGTGTGGGGACAGAAACCAGGCTTTCAGGAAAAAACCTGGTTTCGTGCCAGACAGTCCCACGGGGTGGGGCGGCGACAGTAAGCGCGTCAGCACCGGCCTCGACAGCCACTTCGCACAGCCATTCGGCCCGCGCCAGTGGCAGTCGCACGATGAGGGGCTGGCTTGCGACGGCGCGGGCTGCCTGGATGATGGCGGCGACGTCATCTGGGTCGGCGGTGTCGGGCAGCCCCAGTTCGATGCCGGCTACCGCTTCGACGCTTGCCAGTCGCCAGCAGCAGGAGGCTGTCTCGTTGGGGGAGGTGCCGGCCACGTGCACGATGACGGGCACAGGGAAGCGGCCCCAGGCGCGCCCGTAGCGGCGCACGACGGCGGCGACGCCTGGGTTAGCCAGTCCGGTGTGGAGCAGTACCCCCCCCAGCCCCCCCGAAGCGGGGGGGAGCCTCTCCCCCGTCCCCCCCGAGGCGGGGGGGAGAGGGAGGGTGCGGGGCGGTTCGGCCCCCCGGCGCGGGCCGGCGGTGACCGGCCCAACGACGACCGCGCCCAGCGCTTCTACCTCGACCAGCCGGGCATACTCCGTGCCAAAGCCGAAGCAGCCGGCCGCGGGCATCACTGGGTTGGCAAGCGTCAACCCTGTCTTATGGTTAGGAGCCAGGTCAACGACAGTCTCTCTCCTCATCTACTCATCTACCCATTTACTCACCTGCTCATCGCAACTCCAGCAGGTCGAATACAGGCCCGTCGGTACAGGCCAGTTTGGTGCCGTGCGCTACCTGCACGGCGCAGCCCTGGCAGGCTCCCACACCGCAAGCCAGCGGCGGCGCAACCAGCGCCTGGGCACCCCCCCTATCCCCCCCCTGCGAGGGGGGGGAGCATGCGCACCTCCCGCACGGTCTCCGCCAGCGCCGGGTAAGTCGTCGGATCGCTGGCGATGCAGACACAGTCGGCCCAGCGCACCAGGTCGGGGAAGAGGTCGAGGGGTGAGCCCTGGTGTCCGGCGGAACCGTCGGCGGTGACGACGTGCACCTCCAGGGCCGGGGGAAGATGCCGGATGGGGTAGAGTTCGGCGGCGGTGGGAGCCGAAAGGAGCAGGGCGATGCTGGAGGAGAAACCAGGTTTTTTCCGAAAAACCTGGTTTCTTGGCCTCGTCAGCGGCAGCAACACCGGCAGATAGGCTGTATCGGCGACCAGCAGCAATCGGCGGATCTCTGTGGGCACCTCGAAGCCATGGCCGAGCGGCCCGATGAGGTCAACCCTGGCTCCAGGCTGGAGAGCGGCGGCCGGGTGGCCGGGCGGGACTAGCACGTCAAACCCCTTGGCTTCTATACGGGCGGGGAAGAGCGGAGTGCGGAGGTAGCCGCCAAGATCGGCCAAGACAAAGCGGCCGGGGGCGAGCCTCCCTGCGATGTCAGGGACGCTCAGGGTGACTCGCGTGAAGGGGCCGCCTTGTTCTACATCCGTGATCAGTGCGTCTGTCTGTACCATCCCTACCAATCTACCAGGTCCCACAATGGACTATGCCACAGGTCACGCGTTGTGTCAAGTTCCTGACTGTTGGTTCGTTGGTTCATTGGTGGGGCGTTCACTGCCGCTGTCTTTGACAAACCGAGGGGCTCTCGGGTCTGTGCCGCAATTGTGTTTTCTCGATCGTCCGGGGTCTTGCCTTTTGGAAGCAATTGAGTACAATACAGCGTGGTTGTGAAAGGTGTGGTCTCATCGTGGAGGCAATGTCAGTGGATCTCGACGAGATGCGCAGGTTGGTACTTGAGGGAAAGTACTTCTTCTACACCCACGCACTGATCAAGGCAAAGAAGGATGGAGTTACGCCGGAGGATGCCGTCCACGCGATCTTGACCGGTGAGGTGATTGAAGAGTACCCTGATCGTCAGAGGGTCCTCGTCTTTGCAATGCTTCCCCATGAAACGCCACTGCACGTCGTCTGTGATTACTCACAGGCCAGTGTGCTACTGATCATTACCGTCTACATTCCAGACGACAGGCTATGGATCAGTTTTAGAATACGCAGGAAGGGGAGACGCAAATGAATGTAAACGTGTGCTTCAAATGCCCGGAGTGTGGTCAGCAGGTTGAGGATGGGTTGATAGAGATGGTCTTCGAGTTGCGTGACACGCGAGTCACGGTAAGCAACGTGCCAGCCAAGGTATGCCCCAATTGTGGACAAGAATTTGTAGATGGGTATGTAGCGGAGAACGTCAACCGGCTGGTGGATCGTGTCACTGAGGACGTGGAAAGTTATGCCAAGAAGGTCGTGCGCCCGCCGATTACGCCTCGTCAAATTGCTATCGCTGTATAGGGAGCATTCTACTTGATCGGGTTCTGAATGATAGGGGCCTTGGTTTGGAATAGCAGCCCCCTGGCCTCGAAACGAAACAGGCCAGGGGGCTTCCGCGCCTGCGCCACAACCATGAGTGGTTGTTCCTGACGACTGGGAGAGGCAGACCTCGGAGGTCCAGGCAGTGTCTTCCTTGACCAAGTGCGTCGGCTGGAGCGGTTCTTGAGCCTGAGAAAGGCCCTATGGAGACCTCCGAGGTCTTAAGAGGGTGATCAATGCTCCTTCTTGCTGCTCTCGCCGGCGGTCAGGATCAGCCAGTCGGCCGTATCCAGGTAGGTATCCCGCATCTGTTTGACCTGGTGCGCCGGTAGCGCAAACCCGGCCAGGTGGTTGGCCGCCTGCAAGCGTTGGAAGGTTTTCACCTCGGAGACGGCGAACTTGGCTTCAATTCTACCAAGTCCCACGACGCACTATGCCACAAGTTACGTGCTGTGTCAAGTGCTCGACCGTTGGTTCGTTGTTCATTTTCCTTCCTTTGCTCAAACTACTCAAACCGCCGTACCGGTCGTTGTGTAGTTCTGCAACCGGGGCGCAGATACGATCTGGCGATCCCCTGGGCGCGGGCAAATAGCGTGGTAAAACCACAACAGCCCCCTGGCCCGAATGAAACAGGCCAGGGGGCTGTTGCGTTGGGAAGTTAGCCGTTGGGCATTACCAGCCCTCATTCCCTCAGGACGAGCGGCAGGTAGATCTTGTGCCCTTCGACGGTCGTCGCCAGGCTGTCAAAGTTGGTGACCGTAGGCGAGGTGGTCGAGGTGGCCGTCAAGACGAGGGTGTCGCGCCCGCACGCTCCGTTGGGACTTACGGTGACGGTGACCAGCTCGGTGTCACCTGCCGCCACGGTGATCGGGTTGCTGCCCTGTATCGAAACGTCCCAGTTTAGAGAAGAGGCGGCGGTCACGCTGAAGGTGTCTTGACTATCTTGCAGGTTCAGGATGGTGAAGGGGTACTCAAAATCGTCCTCCGGGCTTCCGGATTGTCCGGCCGGGGCGATCACCTGAACCAGGCTTGCAGGGGTCCATTTCTCGTAGGCCACGATCACCCACTCTTCGCCAGGGGCCAGCGAGGCGCGGTCCCACTCGAGGCTGTAGCCGGAGTCTATGTTGTTCGTGTTAAAGGAATCCGAAAGCCGCCCGCTACACATTTCATCCCAGTTGCTGGAAAACTGGCCTTCGTAGTAGTGGGCCGGCGGCGATGTGTCGGCGCCGTACAATCCCATAATCCCGCTGACGTCGGCCCGGTCTGGGTTGTACTGGTAGATCATCCTCGCACTCTCATTCCAGCGGCCTCTGGCTCTATCGTCTCCGCCAAAGTAGGTGTCGCCGCCGTGTATGAAGCGCGTGTCCGTAAAGGTCTGGGTGCTGGTGTTGACGATACGCCAGGTGATTTTGTAAAAGTCTTCCCCGTTGACGTATTCGACGGTTTGCATGATCCGCGCATAACTCCCGGCGTCAAAGACAGTGCGGATGGTGCCGGTGGTGAGCAACGTGTGGGTCACCGGGGTAAATTGGTAAGTGGCGTTGCAAGTCTTGGCAGGAGCGTCGCCAAAATCGAAGTCCAGGCTGGTGCCGTTCAAGAATAGAAACGAGCCTTTAGCGTATTGGCCAAAATACTGCTGGGTGTTATTGTACCACACGCCCATTTGGCCGTCATTCTCGGCCTCAATGTCTATAGGATCGCCCTCAATGCGTATGTAGGCGGCGAGAACGACCAGCCAAGTCAGCAGCGCGAGGGCCAATGCCAGCGCGAACGATAGTCCCAGCCGGGCTAACCTGGGTCGGATTGAAATTTTTCGTGTGTTCATTTTAAACTCCTTCTCTATGAGTGTGTAGGCGCGGTTTGCGCTCACGTGATGGAAAATAAGATGGTGTTTTATGGGCATTGTGGAGACGGTTCCCCCCGCTGTGATATGGCACGAGATGTTTGCGGGATCACAGTCTTTGTCCGGTCCGTTCTAGTCCAGAAAGACAAACCTACCGTTGCTATGACCCACAAGCGGCGAGGGCGTTTGGACCACGAAAGTCGCGAAAGCCTTTCGCGCTTTTCGTGCCCTTTCGCGTGTTTCGTGGTTCAGGACCCCGTGCCCAGGTCAGCGCACCGGACTTTTTCTGCGCTGCATGCCCACCGAAGCCGCAAATATCCCTGGCCTGTTCACAGAATAGGGAACCATCCCGCATTGTGTCATGGGTGCATCTCCCAAATTGTGAGCACAAATGTTCGAATCTATGCCACCACAGGAATGGCGGCGCAATCAAAATGATTAAGCATCACGATTGGATACTGGACAAAAGTCTGTTCTCGTGGGACCACGCAGGGCAAGGTTGGGTGCGTATCACACACCGTGACAGTCTTGCGGAAGTCAGCACGAAGCAATTCCCAAGCAGGCTGCCAACGGTCACTCTGGATCAAGCTGCGCAAGGTCAAGATAGGCTGTCCGCCGGCCTGGGTCCAAGCCATACCCGATTGCTTCAAGCGTTGAGTGACCAGTGTTTTGCAGGAAGCTTCCATTACGCCACTGGCAATGGGCAGGCCTTGGCGGATGTATTCGGCGTAGTGCATACGATGTCGCTGGTTGCGAAAGTACGTCAACTGGGTCTCCAATCGTTCTCGTTTGCGTCCCTGCGCTCGGCCGCGATGATACTTCAACACGCGAATGACGCGCTCGGCGCCATCATCATCTTCTTTGAGCAACGTTTTCAGTCGCTCAAATTCGGCTTTGCTGCGGGGGGTACTTTCACCCCAGGCAGCATCACAGCCCTCTTTCAAGTGGTCACAAGCATGGCAGAAGTCCACAATTTCGACACTGGGTTGAGGTGGCGGGCCGCAGGCTTGGTCAACTTCATTCAACAAGCGCCAGTTGTCTTTGGCCGCAGTACCGCAAAAGTAACCCTGTAACAGAAATGGGGTATCATGGGCACAAACTCCAACCAAGAGGTGCCTATGAGAACCCCAAAGGAATTATACCCCAGTGATCGCATCATATACAAACCCGAGTTGTCAGCTTGTCCGCATTGTGAAGGTCCACTGCTGATGTACAACTACCTGGCCTGGGACAAGATGGTGCAAACATTGGATCGCGTTCTATCCATTGCCAGCCGACCCGGACACTGTGCCAACCCGACTTGTTCCGGACACGACGCGCGGTTTCCGTCAGCGGAAGGGCAGCAAATCGCTCTCCCCGGCTCTACCTATGGCTATGATGTCGTGGCCCGCATCGGCTGGCAGCGTAAAGAGCGACGAGACATCTATGCTGATATTCGGGCCGATCTCGCATCCCGGATTCAGATTTCGGAGTCTCACGTGCGTTATCTCTACCAGTAGGTCTATTTGCCGCTTTTAGCCTGCCACGAACGGAAGTACTGGGACCGCCTGGCTCGGGCGGCTCAACAGCACGGCGGGTTGATCATCGCCCTCGACGGTCTAGCACCGGAAGGTGGAGAACCGCAATTGTGGTTCATCCGCGAACTTCTGACCAGCCTGACTCTGCGCAGCGGGTGGCTGAGCCGGTTCGACCAACCCACCTTCGAGGCTTTCCTTCACCCGTTGGGTCAATTGCCTTGGCCGATTCTCGCCGTCCTGAGCGACAAGCAAAAAGGACTGCTCCCGGCTGTATCCACCGTCTTGCCCGGCGCGCGCCATCACTTCTGCCATGCCCATTACCTGAAGAACCTGGCGGAGCCTTTGGCTGATGCCGATTCTGCTTTTAAGGTCGAACTTCGTAAAGCCGTGCGCCAAGAAGTAGGAGTGTTGATTCGGGCTGAAAAGCCCACCGAAGCTCCCCAGTCAAACGTGTTGACAGTGACCGGTCTACTGCCTGACGACCCGCCTGCCACTGCGGGGCCAGAGTCTCCCAAGCCTGAATCATCTGTCGCCTCGGCATCAGACGCTGCCCTGGCCGACGAAGTCGTCACACACTTGCTCCGCCACACGCGCTACCTGCTGACTCTCAAAGGGCGGCCGCCCTTCAAGGGCGGCCGCCCTTCCGTCTAGCCGGTATCGAGACTTATCAGCGTCTACAGGGAGTCGTTGCTCTGACCGACGAGTTGCTCGATCATCGGCATGACCCCTGTATGGCCCGTTTGAACCAGGGCATTCGCACTGCTTTGCCTCCATTCGCGAGCAAGTATCGAGACTTGCAGCAGGGAGCTGCCTGGTTGCAGGACATCGACCAAATCTTGGAATCACCCGCCGACAGCCCCATCACTGGCGAGCAAGTTTCCCAACAACTCCGAACCTACCTGGATGCCCTGTTGCATCTACCGGACGTCTCACCGCGCCTGGACGCTTTTCGTCATCACCTGGACAAGGTCAGTACCAGCTACTGGCCTGGCCTGTTCCATTGCTACGACCTGGAAGGACTGCCTCGCACCAACAATGGCGTGGAAAGTCTCTTCCGCGACACCCAACGCCGCTTGCTCCGTACCACCGGCCAGAAGGGGCAAACCCGTCGCGCCTTACAACGCACCGGTGCCTGGGAATTGCTGCCCAGACCGCCCACTGAAGCAGAGTGCCTGGACGCTTTGCGCCAAGTCCCACCATCTCAGTTGGCCAAGGAACAACAACGTTTGCGTCGACATCGGGAGCGGTTCCGATTGCACACTCGATCTACTCGACGAATCAATGCTCAATTCGACAAACTCCGCCGGCAATGGCTCTCTCTCGCAGCTACATCAACAGGGTGACTTTTGCGGAATTGCGGTCTTTCTATGTGGCGTGACGTCGACTGGCCGATACCCTCGCTCTAGCAGGCTGTTTCACACCTGGGGCCCAAACTGGTGGCCCGAACTTGACTGGAGTGACATGACTTGCGAGCTTTATCCCGAATCGGCTTTGTCGCTGTGCCGCCGTTAGCACGTTGCGCATGAGCATTGCATTGGTTATGGGGCCACTGCCGCCGGGCACAGGGGTGATGGCCCCGGCGACTTCCTTGACGGCGTCGAAGTCCACATCGCCAACCCACTTACCCTCCAAGCGGCTGAAGCCGAAATCAATCACTGTAGCGCCAGGCTTGACCATATCGGCGGTGATCAGATGAGCCACGCCTGTGGCGCTGCAGAGAATGTCGGCCTCACGTGTTATCTCACCCAGGGGGCTGGTATGGAGATCGCAGATGGTCACCGTGGCCCAGTGGCGCGTAAGTAGAAGAGCCATAGGTTTGCCTATCAGGTTGCTGGCCGCCACTATCACTGCTTGCTGGCCGTCTATCTTGATTTGGTAGCGCTTCAGGATCTCCAGACCACCAAGCGGAGCGGAGGGCACGAAATAGGGGCCTACGTCCTGCGGCCGGTCAATGAAGGCTGCCTGGGCCAATCGCCCGGCGTTCAAGGGGTGGGCACCGTCCACGTCCTTGGCCGGATCAAGGGCTTCGATCACCACTGCATCCCTGATCCCCTCGGGCAGCGGTTTCTGGACGATGATGCCATGCACCTCTTCATCAGCGCTCAGCCTGCGCACCAACTCTACCATTTCATCCTCGCTCGCGTCTGCGGGCTGGGTGTGGGACTGAAAGGCGATACCTATCCGCTCGCAGGCGTGCTTGATCATGCGCGCGTAACTGATGGAGGCCGGATCCTCGCCCGCGCGCACCAGGGCCAGAGTTGGTAGAGTACCCCATTCCGCCTGAAACGAGGCTATTTCCTTCCTGGTCTCGGCTCGGATCGTCTCGGCCAGTGCCTGTCCATCCAAGATTTTAGCGTTCATTTTTCCTCCTTTGTAATTCCCGCCTTCTGGCTTGTTCCTCTGTCTATACCATACCACGTTGGCTGGAATTTGTCATCGGCTAAAGTATCCATCTTGCTCCTGCGAAGAAGGCGTATGGGTTCCGTTCTCGAAGTAAGCACCTTCGCGTAGTTATGGTCTCTCCAAACTCGTAGCCGAGCCTAAGCATTTTGCCCTATCAGCAGGACACGCCTGTTGCGGATAGAAATTGCTTGCATTTTGCTTTGGGCGGTGATATAATTTACATTCAGCAAAAACGAGTATAGGTGGTGGATGGAAAACATGGTGGATAAGATCAGGGTCCTGCTGGCTGACGACCACGCTGTGGTACGGGAGGGCACGAAGGAACTGCTGGAACGGGAGGAGGACCTGGAGGTCGTGGCTGAGGCCGGCGATGGGAAGGAGGCCGTTCAGTTAGCCATCAGGGAGCGCCCCGATGTGGTCGTCATGGACTTTGCTATGCCGAAACTCAACGGCATCGAAGCCACCAGGCAGATCAAGGCCATTGCCCCGGCCATCGCTGTGCTGGTACTCACCGCCTACGACAGCGATCAGTACGTCTTCGCCTTCCTGGAGGCAGGTGCCGCAGGCTACCTGCTGAAGGATGTGCACGTTGGTGAATTAATCAAGGCCATCCGTGCTGTGCATGCTGGTGAGTCAATGCTCCATCCGGCCATCGCCCGCAAGGTGATCAACTACTTCGCCCAGCCCGTAGAAAAGCGCGGCATGGAGAGCGCTCTGGATCAACTCACTAAGCGTGAACTGGGAGTTCTGAGGCTGGCTGCCAGAGGGATGTCGAACCGTGAGATTGCCCTCGAACTTACCATCAGCGTGCGCACTGTCCAGACGCATCTGAGCAACGTCTTCAACAAGATAGGGGTTGGTTCACGCACCGAGGCAGTGGTGTACGGCCTCAGGAAAGGTTGGCTCACCCTCCAGGACACGCTCTAAGGAGCCGTATGCTACCGCCGACAGGGGAGAAGGTCAAAGCGTGAGATTGACTTTAATGCCCTTGCGAAATCATTTGGGAAAGATTACAAGCCGCCGCAGTTTCTGGATTCTCGTAGTTGTGCTGGCCGGCGGCGTACTCCTCCATTATTGCACTCCTCAGGTGAGGTTGTTGGCGTCATATTCGCTCACCCGGCATGCCGTGGAGCGTATCGTTTTTATCCTCCCTGTGGCCGGCGCGACCTTCGCCTTCGGGCAAGTGGGTGGATTGGTAACCCTGGCTCTGGTTGTGCTGATCATGCTGCCCCGCGTTTTCCTTATTTCACCTTATCCAGCGGATGCCTTTGTGGAGGTAATTGCCACTGCCTTCATCGGCTATCTCGTGGTATGGATGCTTGGGGCCTACAAAAGGGCCGCTTCGCGGTTAGAAACGATCAGCGCCGTCACCACCGTGTTGACCCGGTCCCTGGAACTGGAGCAGATCCTGAACGATGTCCTGGACAGGATTTTGGAAATGATGGATGTGGAAGCCGGCGCGGTGTATCTTCTGGATGAGGAGGAACAAGGATTGACACTGATCGCTCATCGAAACCTGCCGGCTGAGATGACCGAGGGCGTAAGCGGGTTGAAATCGGCCCGGATGCTCGTGCGCTACGAGGGCCTTAAATGTCAGTTGGCCGTGCCGTCACGCTCGAAAGGCAAGATCAACGGCCTGCTCGTTGTCGGTAACCCCGATCCTTGTCCTTCCCTGCGCCGGGAAGTGGAGTTGGTGACCACCATCTGCGACGAGATCGGCGTGGTCGTTGAGAACACCCGGCTATACGAGGGTGTTGCCCGGCAACTGCAAATCGAACGGTGCGTGTGCGAGGTGGTCGATGAAATCACCTCCGAACTGGAGTTGGATAAGGTTCTCCCCAAGGTGATGCAAATCGCCGAGAGGCTGGTAGGGGCTGACGGCGGGATCGTGGCCTTATGGGACGAGGAGAGAAATGTCATCACCTATCCATATCTTCACAATCTGCCTCGGGAATTGGCCGATGTAACGGTATTCAAGGGAGAGGGGCTATCTGGAGAGGTGATGACCGCCGGTCGTCCTACAGTTATTGATAATTATCAAACCTATGCCGGGGCCGTGCCCGCCTTTGTCCAGGCCGGCCTCGTTAGCGTAGCGGCGGTACCCATCGTGAGCGGCGAGAGAACCTTCGGTGCGCTGAGCGTTCTCAGTCTCGATGAGGCGAAGGGTTTTTCCGATAGAGACGTGACCATCCTCACTGGCATCGGGCGCGAGGCTGGTATTGCGGTCGAAAACGCGTACCTGTATGAGAACATGCGTTTCTACGCTCGACGGATCACCCAGGCGCAGGAAAATGAGCGCAGGCGTATCGCCCGCGAACTGCACGACGATACGATTCAATCCCTAATCGTGCTTTCGCGCCGCCTGGAGGCTCTGGCAACCTCCGATGAGCGGCTACCTGAAGCCGCCCCCCAGCGCATCAGGGAACTGCAGGAACTGACGGGCGGTGTGATACAAAGGGTGCGGCGATTCAGCCGGGATCTTCGACCTTCCATCCTGGACGATCTTGGCCTTCTGCCCACGTTGGAGGAGTTGACGGCGGACTTGAATCGCCAGGCTGGCCTGCAAGCGGAATTTCGGGTGCTGGGTGCGAAACGACGCCTTTCGTCCGAGGTAGAACTGGCATTGTTCCGTATAGCACAGGAGGCGTTGAACAACGTCAGGAAGCATGCCCAGGCGACCAGGGTTGTAACCACGGTGGAACTGACCGACAGCGCCATCCACATGACAGTGCAGGACGACGGCAGAGGATTCAACCCCCCAACACTGACCAAGCACCTGGCGGCCGTGGGCAATCTGGGGCTCATTGGCATGTACGAACGCGCCCGACTGCTGGGAGGTACGTTGGTGGTAGAGTCGAAACCCGGCCGAGGGACCAAAGTGATTGTCAATGTGCCAATCTAGGTGTATGGAGGGATGGATACAGAGACAGCCATTGAGACCAGAATAAAACCCCAACTCATCAATACCTTTGGTGAGCAGGTGGCTAACTCCCTGCTCACCTGGGCCACGCTTTCCTACGTGACCACCGATGAGGGTGATAGGGAGAGATACGAGGCTTTTGTGCGCTCCATCTGTTTCGATGAGCGCGTGGTTAGCGTGTGGGGCGAAAGGGTCACAGCGAGGCAGGAGGAGGAGTGGAAAGCCCTGCTGGGGCCTGAGGCTCGTTTGGTAGACAATGACAGAATAAAGAACAAAGGAGTAACATGACAGCGAAGATTCTTGACGGCCGAGCCCTGGCCAAAATGGTGCGGGAAGAGATCGTTGCCGAGGTGGCCGATTTCAAGGCCAAATGCGGCTTTGCGCCCATCATCGCCGTGGTGCGGGTAGGGGAGGACCCGGCCTCGGTGAGCTACGCACGGATGATCAAGAGATCCTTCGAGAAAGCGGGGATGGGCTTTGCCTTGCACACCTTGCCACAGACGGCCAGCCAGCAGCAGGTCGTGGATCTGGTGACCAGGCTCAATGCCGACGCTGACGTCCATGGCGTTATGGTTCAGGAGCCTTTGCCCAAGGGCATAGACGAGGCTGCGGTCAAAGCCGCCATCTCGCCGGACAAGGACGCCGACGGGGTGAACATCATCAACGCGGGACGGTTGGCCCAGGCGGCTCCTATCGGCAGACTGCCTGGCGTGCAGGATTATCTGGTGCCGGCCACTCCACTCGGTGGATTGGAGATCCTGAAGCGGAGCGGGGTCGAGATTGACGGCAGGCGGGCGGTCATCGTTGGCCGCTCCAACATCGTCGGCAGACCGATGGCCTTTCTGCTCATGCAGCACCACGCCACGGTAAGCATGTGCCACTCACACACCCACCCCCTGGGCGAGGTGACTCGCCAGGCCGACATTCTTTGCGTTGCCGTCGGTGTGCCCAGGTTGATCAAGGCCGAGATGGTCAAGCCCGGGGCGGTGGTCATTGACTTCGGCTTCAACCGCCTGGGCGATCAATGGGTCGGCGATGTGGACTTCGAAGAGGTCAAGGAAGTAGCCGGCATGATCACCCCCGTGCCTGGCGGAACGGGCTCGATGACCAATGTCATGCTCATGAAGAACGTCCTCGAAGCGGCGAGAAGGCAGATTGAATCGCTGTGTTGACGAATCGTCTTTATCATATCATCAGGAGCCCCCTTCCGCACCAGGTGCGGGCGGGGCTAACGTCGGTCCTCGCGCCGGGACTCATCAGTCACGGCTAGCGGTGTGAATGGATTCGCTGCGCATTTTGCTGGTGGATGACCATCTACTCTTCCGCAAGGGACTGGCCCGGCTGCTCGATGCCCAGCCCGACTTTGAGGTTGTCGGGGAGGCTGCGGATGGATTGGAGGCGGTCGAGCAAACGCGGGCGCTGCATCCAGATTTGGTGCTGATGGACATCCGCATGCCCGACTGCGACGGGTTGGAAGCCACCCGCCGCATCAAGGCCCAGATGCCAGAGGTGCGGGTGGTCATGCTGACCGTCTCCGACGACGAGCAAGATTTAACGACCGCTGTGCGTTACGGGGCAGACGGATACTTGCTCAAAGACCTCCTGCCAGAGACGCTCTTTCAGCAGTTGCGGGGGCTGGTGGTGGGGGAGGCCCCGATATCGCGGGCGATGACGGGGAAACTGTTGCGCCAATTGACGCGGCAGGGCCGACCAGCCGCTCGGCCAGCGGCCACAGCCGTGCTTTCGGCACGCGAGTGCGAGGTACTGGCGCTGGTTGTGAACGGTTATTCCAACCGGGAAATCGCAGAGGATCTGGGCATCGCCCGCAACACGGTGAAGAACCACCTGCGTAGCATCCTCGCCAAACTGGGAGTCAGGAACCGTGCCCAAGCGGCCGCTTATGCCGTGAGCCACGGGCTGGTGTATCTGCCAGCGAACAACAGCGGCTCCACAAGTGGCAACAGGGGCTAGTCCCTTTGGGCTACATTGGCATCATATATGGCCCATAAGGGCTATGGACGAACCGCCGCGTCAGGGGTATAATTTCATCAATTCACTGACCGGTAGTCAGTTAATGCATCCCACTCGCGTATTTATTCTCGCCAGCCAGCCGCTTTTCGCCCAGGGCGTCCAGAGCCTTCTTTCTGGCCAACCAGGTATCGAAGTTATCGGGGTCGCAATTGTCGGCCCCGATATGCTTGCCCAGGTGCAGGAGGCTGCACCCGATGTGGTTATCATTGAGGCCAGGGGTGAGGAACAGAGCCGCCTGGTCGCCCAGGTGCTGGACTCCATCCCCAGCGCGAAGGTCATCGGGCTGACTCTGGAAGACAATCGCATCCACACATACTACCAGCAGATGAAACAAGGCCGCCGCGTGGAGGACCTGATGGAGGCGGTTCGGGAGCCGTTGGATTGGCGTGGTTCCACTCCAGAAGCGCTGCGGCTGTTCGTGCTGTTCCAGGGCTACTATGGCCAGCGCATCCTGGACAACGTCCGCCGTTTCGCTCCCCAGTCCTGGACGGTAGAGGGGTGGCGTGCTCCCTCTGCTCTTCCTCTGGTGGTGGATGACCCGTTAGCGTTTCTCCCCATGCACCTTCCTGCCGCTGACCTGGTACTCGCGTTGGGGGAGAGGCCGGCCGTGGCCCAACTCGTCCCCGAACTGGTGCGGCGGATTGGCGCACGGGCGGTCATCGCCCCGGTGGATAACGTCGCCTGGCTACCCGAAGGGTTGGCGCGGCAGTTGGCCGACCGATTGGCGAGGGGAGGAGTGGCATCCGCCTTCCCCAAGCCTTTTTGCTCTCTCGACGAAAGTGGGTATAATCTGCGCCAGCAGCGCATCGCCTGCAGCGACCCCTGGATCAGCGAGTTTGCCCGCCATTTTGGCCGTCCTGTATTTCGGATCGAGTGTGATGCCAAGCAGATTACGAAAGTCGAGGTGGGGCGGGACGCGGCCTGTGGGTGTGCCCAGGCTGTTGCCCGCCAACTGGTCGGAGTAGACGTGCGGGAAGCCGTCATTCAGGCCGGCCTGTTTCACCATCATTACCCGTGTCTGGCTACGATGCGCGTAGATCCCGGTCTGGGTGAGCCGCTGATCCAGGCTTCGGGCAACTTCATGCGGCGAGCGGTGGAAGTCGAGATTGCGCCATATCTACCGCAGACGACTTACCTGGTGCCCGAGGGGCACGTTGAGACATCGTGAGTGACCGGGGCTTCTCCCCGGCTCAAGCAAGCCATTTACAATCACATCAAGGAGGTAATTGAAATGCCCGTCAAGAGAGTGTATCCTGTGCCCAGCGACATTGAGATCGCGCAGGCAGCCGAGTTGCTGCCAGCCGTCGAAATAGCGAAGTCGCTAGGCCTCACGGAGGATGACCTGGACCTGCACGGCAAGTATAAGGCCAAGGTTCATTTGGATGTGTTGGAGAAGTTTGCCGACCGGCCCAACGCCAAGTACATCGACGTGACCGCCATTACCCCCACGCCTCTGGGCGAGGGTAAGACGGTGACGACCATCGGCGTCAGCCAGGGATTGCACTACATCGGCAAGAAGGTCTTCACCTGCATCCGCCAGCCCTCGCAGGGGCCGACCTTCGGCATCAAGGGCGGCGCGGCCGGCGGCGGTTACTCGCAGATCCTGCCTATGGAGGACTTCAATCTGCACCTCACCGGCGACACTCACGCCGTGGGCGCGGCCCATAACCTGCTGGCGGCGGCGATTGACAACCGGTTGGCGAAGGAAGCCAAGTGGAGCAACAATTTCCTGGCGAAAGCGCTCTGCCCGGATGACGAATACACGCCCAGTATGCGCAAGCGGCTGGAAAAACTGGGCATCAAATCGGAAAAGCCCTCCGACTTGAGCGACGAGGACAAGGAGCGCATGTTCCGCCTGAACATTGACCCCTACTCCATCCAGTGGCGACGGGTAGTGGACGTGTCCGACGCGGCGCTGCGTAACATCATCATCGGCCTGGGCGCGGAAAACGATGGCCCAACACGCCAGACGGGGTACGACATCACGGTCGCCTCCGAGATCATGGCCGCGCTGGCCCTGTGCAGCGACCTGGCCGACCTGCGCGAGCGCATGGGCCGCATCATCATCGGCACCAGCAAGAAGGGGGGCAAGCGTTCGGTTGGCAAGGTGGAACCGATCACGGCCGAGGATCTGAACGTGGCCGGTGCGATGACCGTGCTGCTCAAGGAAGCCATCATGCCTAACCTGATGCAGACGTTGGCTGGCAGCCCCGCCTTCGTCCACTGCGGTCCCTTTGCCAACATCGCCCAGGGCAACTCCTCCGTCATGGCTGACAAGATCGCCCTCAAACTGGTGGGGCCGGACGGCTACGTGGTCACCGAGTCCGGCTTCGGGGCGGACTGCGGGATGGAGAAGTTCTTCAACATCAAGTGCCGCGTCTCCGGGCTGGTGCCCAACTGTGTGGTCATCGTTGCCTCCGTCCGCGCCCTCAAGATGCACGGCGGTGGCCCCAAGGTCGTCGCCGGCAAGCCGCTGGACAAGGCCTACAAGGAGGAGAACATCGAACTGCTCAAGAAAGGGCTGCCCAACCTGGTCCAGCACATCGAGAACGCCCGCAAGTTCGGCGTCCCCGTGGTGGTGGCTGTCAACCACTTCATCACCGACACCGAGGCTGAGGTCGAAGTAATCCGCCAGGCGGCCCTGGAGGCCGGTGCCTTTGACGCCGCTCTCAGCGAGGTCTGGGCCAAGGGCGGCGAGGGCGGTGCGGCGCTGGCTGAGGCAGTGGTGAAGGCCTGCGAGGAGTCTAACCACTTCAAGTTCCTCTATTCCGATGACATGTCCATCAAGGAAAAGATCGAGACCATCGTCCGCGAGATTTACCGCGCCGATGGAGTGGATTACACGGACGAGGCGGAGGCCAGGATCAAACTTTTCACCAGCATGGGGCTGGCGCACCTGCCGCTCTGCATGGCCAAGACGCACCTCTCGTTCACGCACGACCCGGCGATCAAGGGCACGCCGCGCGGGTGGCGGATGCCCATCACCGACGTGCGGGCCAGTGTTGGCGCCGGGTTCATCTTCCCGCTGTGCGGTACGATGCGCACCATGCCTGGCCTGCCCACCCGGCCAGTCTTCACGGACATTGACATTGACGTGGAGACGGGGAAGGTCGTTGGGCTGTCGTAGAACACGGATTGGCAGGATTAACGGATGGTAGACTGGAAAACTGGTAAATTGGTAGATTGGTCGTTGGTCTCTGTTACCAATGTACCAACCTACTAATGTACCAATCTACCAGTCTACCAACCACAATGGAGGTGACGATATGGAGAAAGTAGTGCTGGACCTACCTGCCCTCTGGGCCGACCATCACGTCAAGGCGGTGCGGGAGGTGCTGGCCGGGCTGGACGGCGTGGAGGACGTCTACGCCAGTTCGGGCTGGAAGCAGGCGCTCGTTTCCTACGACCCCGGCAAGATCGAGCCACCGGCGATAGAGGAGGCCCTGGCTGGCGCCGGCTACCCGGTCGGCGAGGGCGCCCCCCCCGTCCTGGCACAGCCTGGCCTGCGCTTCAAGGACCCGGCCTGGGACGTGCTGGGCATGCGCGTGACCGAGACGAACCGCACCGACCTCGAGATGTCCGGCGAGTTCCGGCGGTACTGATCACGTTTCACGTTTCGTTACTACTCAGGCTGCCCGTGATGCGTCATTCTGAGGAGCGTAGCAGCCTGCCCCGAGCGTAGCCGAGGGGACGAGGAATCTCGTTCTTTGAGCGTCGAATCATTGCCAACGCGAGATTCTTCGCTTCCTTCGGCTCTGCTCAGGACAGGCTCCTTCGGTCGCTCAGAATGACGATGCCTGAGTAGTCACTACGTTTCATTCAGTCACAGACGGAGCGGCTGAAACCGCTGTAAGTTAAGGAGATACGAACATGGCAAAGAAGAAAGCACGAACACCACAGGAGTGTAGTGTAGATCCGGCTGCGGTCGAGATACTGGCCTGGGCCCAAGAGGAAGGGTACAGCACAGCCTTCTCCCGCGCCGACGCCCTGGCCCCCTGCCCCATTGGTGCGCAGGGGCTCTGTTGCAGGAATTGCTCCATGGGCCCCTGCCGCCTGACGAAGGAGGGCGCGACCGGTATATGTGGGGCGACGCGGGAGACGGTCGCGGCCCGCAACTTCGCCCGTATGGTCGCGGGCGGCGCGGCCGCTCACTCCGACCACGGGCGCGACCTGGCGCTCACGCTCAAGGCCGCCGTCGAGGGGGACGCGCCCGACTACGGCGTGCGCGATCCCTTCAAACTGAAGGAAGTGGCGAAATATCTAGGCGTCCCCACGGATGGGCGAGCGCTTGACGAACTGGCGCTGGCCGTGGCCGAGGCCGCGCTGGCCGAGTTTGGCAAGCAGGAAGGGGAAGTTGCCTGTATCAAGCGAGCGCCGCCAAAGCGACAGCAGATTTGGCGCGATCAGAAGGTCGCCCCACGCGGCATTGACCGCGAGATCGTCGAGATCATGCACCGCACCCACGTCGGCAACGACCAGGACGCGGAGCATATCCTCAACCAGGCGCTGCGCTGCGCGATCGGCGACGGCTGGGGTGGCTCAATGCTGGCAACTGATTTCTCCGACATCCTCTTCGGCACCCCCAGCCCCGTCGTCGCACAATCCAACCTGGGCGTGTTGAAGGAAGATGAGGTCAACATCATCATCCATGGTCACGAGCCGACGCTTTCGGAGATGATCGTAGCGGCGGTGCAGGACCCGGAGTTGGTCGAGTACGCCAAGAGCAAGGGGGCGGCGGGCATCAATCTGGTCGGTCTCTGCTGTACTGCCAATGAGACGCTCATGCGCCAGGGCATACCGCTGGGCGGCAATTTCCTGCAGCAAGAGTTAGCCATCCTGACCGGTGCAGTCGAGGCTATGGTGGTGGACATCCAATGCATCATGCAGGGGCTGGCGGTCCTGGCCGACCAGTTCCACACCGAACTGATCACCACCTCCCCCAAGGCGAAGATCACCGGCGCGACGCACATCGAGTTCGACGAGCACCGGGCTATGGAGATCGCCAGGGAGATCGTGCGGCGGGGGATTGACCGTTTCCCCAACCGGGGCGAGGCCCGCATCCCTGACATAACCGGCAAACTGGTGCCTGGCTTCTCCCACGAGTACGTCAACTACGCGCTGGGCGGCCTCTATCGCGGTTCCTTCCGCCCGCTGAACGACGCCATCATGGCGGGCCGTATCCGGGGCGTGGTGGGGAACGTCGGCTGCAACAACGCGCGCGTGCAGCACGACTCGCTCCATCGCTACCTGGTCAGGGAATTCATCAAGAACGACGTGCTGGTGGTGGAGACCGGCTGCGCGGCCATCGCCAGCGCCAAGGAGGGCAGCATGCTGGGTGAGGCGCTGGAGTTCGCCGGGCCGGGATTGCGCGAAATCTGTGAGACGACTGGCATCCCGCCGGTGCTCCACGTGGGTTCCTGCGTGGACAACTCCCGCATCCTGACGGTGCTGAGCGAAATGGCGACCGAGACCGGGCTGGGCGAGGACATCGCCGACATCCCGGCCGTCGGGCTGGCACCCGAGTGGATGAGCGAGAAGGCCATCTCCATCGCCACCTACTGCGTCGCCTCCGGGGCCTACGTCATCATGGGCGTCACCAACCCGGTGAGCGGGTGTGAAGAAGTGTTGCGCATCCTGAGCGCGGGCTGGGAGGAGAAGATCGGCGGTAAACTGGAGTTCATCACCGACCCGGAGGAGATCCTGCGCAAGTCCCTGGAGCACATTGACAAGAAACGGGCCGCGCTGGGTCTGCCGGAATACGACCCCAGCAAGTGGGGCAAGAGCGGTGACTGGCGCATGCCGGAACTGCTGGCGTTGCCGTTTGAAGAGCGCATCGAAGCGGTCTACGGTGTAGGAGGCAAATGAAATGTCAAGATACATTGCAACACGAGCAATCCGTGGCGCAAACGGTATCGTCGCTGAGGCAGATGCGCTTCTGGAAAAGGCCATCGCCGAGAAAGGAGCCGATTGCGCGGTCACTTTCCCCAACACGGCCTACTACCTGCCGGTCATCTACGGCATGCTGGGGCGCGAGGTCACCACCTTGAGCGATCTGCGGCCGGTGTTGGATCACGCCAAGAACCTCCTGCACCCGGTGCCTGGCGAGCAACTGTGGACCCCCTACCTGGGCGAGACGCTTGATGTCGGCCAAGCCACCCTTCTGGCCGAAGAGACCATTGAGGGCGTAAGGTTCGCCCTGGGGCAGCAGCCGGAGCCCTACCCCGGCTTCGTCTTGGCCGGCGGCACTTCCTTCACCAGCCCCGAGTTCGGTGAGGCGGCCGGCGACGGTCACCTCAATGGCCCCATTGACGACATCCAACTCCGCTCCTGGGGCATCCAGTTGGTGGACGGCCGTATGCCGGGCTTTGCCGCCGTCATCGGGGCGGCACGCACGAACGAGGCGGCGGTCAGCATCGTGCGTGAGTTGCAGCGCCGCAACATCCTCATTTTCCTCTCCGGCAACGTCAATGGGCGCTGTATCATTGATCAGTTGCAGGAGGAAGGGGTGGAGATGGGGTACGATACCTACATCGTGCCCTTCGGCACCGACACCATCTCTGCCATCTACGCGGCCGGCTTCGCCACGCGGTCGGCGCTGACCTTCGGCGGCATGAAGGGCGGTCAGTGGCGTGACATCCTGCTCTACAACAAGTTCCGCGTCTTCGCCTTCGCGCTGGTGCTGGGTGAGTTGGACGATCTCAAGTACGCCACCGGCGCTGGCGCGCTCTCTTATGGCTTCCCGGCCATCGCCGACACCGTCGTGCCCGAGATTCTGCCCACCGGCGTGACGCGCTACGAGCACATCATCTCGATGCCGTGGAACGAGATTGAGGCGGAGAACGACGCGGAGCGGGCGGCCAAACTGGTGCAGCGTTGCATTGAGGTGCGCGGCGTCAAGGTCAAGATCACCGAGGTGCCGGTGCCGGTGCCCTACGGCTCCGCCTTCGAGGGCGAGGTCGTGCGCCGGGCCGACATGCGGGTCGAGTTCGGCGGTAAGCACAGCCGCGCCTGGGAGTACCTGGCGATGCGTCCGATGGATGAGGTTGAGGATGGCAAGATCGAGGTCATTGGCGACGGCTTCGAGGACGTGGAGGTCGGCGGCGCGATGGACGTAGGATTGCTGGTCGAGGTGGCCGGCCGCAAGATGCAGGAGGACTTCGAGCCGGTGCTGGAGCGCCAGTTCCATTATTTCGTCAACGCTGCCTCCGGCATCCAGCACATCGGCCAGCGGGACATCACCTGGATTCGCATCAGCAAGACCGCGGCCGACAAGGGGTTCAACCTCAAGCATTTCGGTGACATCCTCTACGCCAGGTTCCACGCCGACTTCGGGGCCATCGTGGACAAGGTGCAGGTGAAGATCATCACCGAGCCCGATCTACACGCCGAGTGGCTGGAGAAGGCGCGGGTGGCCTACGATTTCCGCAACCGGCGCATGGCCGACCTGACCGACGAGGCGGTAGATACGTTTTACTCGTGCATTTTATGTCAAAGCTTCGCTCCTAACCACGTCTGCGTCGTCAGCCCGCAGCGGCTGGGGCTGTGCGGAGCCTACAACTGGCTGGACTGCAAGGCTTCCTACCAGATCAACCCCACCGGCCCCAACCAGCCGATCAAGAAGGGCACCTGTCTGGACCCGGAGAAGGGTTACTTCACCGGGGTCAACGAGTACGCGCGGTCGGCGTCCCACGGCACGGTGGAAACGGTCTCGATGTATTCCATCATGGACAACCCCATGACGGCGTGTGGGTGCTTCGAGTGCATCATGATGATCATCCCCGAGGCCAATGGCTTCATGATCGTCAGCCGGGAGGACCCCAGCATGACGCCAGCCGGGATGACTTTCTCCACACTGGCCGGCATGTGCGGCGGCGGCATCCAGACGCCTGGCGTGATGGGTATCGGCAAGTACTACCTCATCAGTCCCAAGTTCATCTCCGCCGATGGGGGCCTCAAGCGTATCGTCTGGATGTCCTCCTTCCTGAAGGAGAGCATGGCCGAAGAATTCAAGGCGGCCTGCGAACGGGAGGGCGACCCCGACTTGCTGGGTAAGATCGCCGACGAGACTGTCTGCACCGACGTGGAGGGTTTGCTCCCGTTCCTGGAGGAGAAGGGGCATCCGGCGCTGACGATGCCTCCGCTTTTCTAAGCACGAAAAGTGCTTCGGAGGCCCCGCTTCAGCGGGGGTTTCCCGGCTAAAGCCGGGCCTCCATTCGACTTTTTCGATACATTCGGGAGGCCAAAGATGGTCAAATTTGTACGTGACCTGATGCGGCGTGGAGTGATCACCTGCCACACGGACACTCCGCTGCCGGAGGTAGCCAGGCGCATGGCCGAGAACAAGATCACGGCGGTGGTCGTCGTTGACGAAGGCGGCGAGGTCTGCGGCATCATCTCCCGCGAGGACCTGGTGAAAGTCTACAATCAGGACTATAAGCAGATGGTGGCCGAGGATGTGATGAGTTCTGGCGTGGCGACGATTATCCCAGACATTCCCGTGGAGGCCGCAGCCCTCATAATGCTGGACAGGGACGTCTCCCGTCTGGTCATTATGCACGAAAAGCCCGCCACGCAGCGCCCGGTGGGCATCCTCTCAATGAGCGACGTCGTGCGCGACATGGCGGAGTAGGGGAGGGGCTGCCGGTCGAAGTTCCGGGGGCCGTCGTGCCTGGTGGCGGCCCCCGCTCCTTGCGTCTTGTGAGGAATGTCACTCGCGAGGCGCTATGACCATCACTTGACCGCTGGTCAGTTAAGGATTATCATTACAACCGAGGCTGATGATGGTCAGAGACCACCTTGAGCCCGAGCAAGCAGTTTTAAGGAGGACATTGTATGCCTGTCACAGTCGAGATTCCGGTCGAGAAGTGGAGAGGGAAGGTGCGGGAGGTGACGCTGGGCGCGACGCCTGACGATGGCGGCACCCGCAGCCACACCGTCACTGTCGGTGGCGAGACGACGTTGCCCTTCCTACACTTCGAGGGAGAGACACCCAACCCGCCACGCATCGCCGTCGAGATCGCGAGCCGGCGGCCCGACGACTGGTCGCCGTTGTTGATGGAGGCCTGGGGCGATGTGGTGGACGACCCGGCGGCCTGGGCTAAAGCGGCCGAGGAGGCCGGGGCAGACCTGATCATGGTGCAGTTGAGCCTGACCCGCGATGGGGGTACCCCTACGACCGCCGACGATGCTCAATCCGTCACTCGCGCCGTACTGGAAGCGGTCGGGATGCCGATCCTGGTCTTCGGGCCCGGCCAGGTGGACGCCGACAATGAACTCCTGGTGGCCGTGGCCGAGGAAGCGGCGGGCGAGCGATTGGTGCTGGGTATCTGTGAGGAGAAAAACTACCGCACCATCGTCGCAGCGGCACTGGCCCATGGCCACCTGGTGAACGGACGCACGGCAATGGACGTCAACCTGGCCAAGCAGTTGAACATCCTTATTTCCGATATGGGGTTGCCGCTGGAGCGTATCCTGATGGACCCCACGACGGCGGGGTTGGGCTACGGGATGGAGTACGGCTACTCCGTGATGGAGCGGCTGCGCATCGCGGCGCTCCAGGGTGACACAATGACCCAACTGCCTATGTTGGTCACCCCCGGCTACGAAGCCTGGCGGCAGAAGGAGGCCAAGGTGGGCGAAGGGGTGCCGGAAGCGTGGGGCGACTGGCGCGAGCGGGGGGTGCTGTGGGAGACGATGACGGCGACCGCCCTCGTCGAGTCGGGAGCCGACGTGCTCGTCCTGCGCCACCCGGAGACGGTGAAGCGGGTACGAACATTTATCGAGAAACTGATGGGGAAGTAGGGGGATAAAATGGCTTTAAGCGGATTACAAATCTACAAACTTTTGCCGCGAACTAACTGTAAAGAGTGCGGCTATCCTACCTGCCTGGCCTTCGCCATGAAGTTAGCGGCCAAGCAGGCGAACCTATCAGCCTGTCCCTATGTCTCGGAGGAGGCAAAGGCGCAACTGGCGGCTGCGGCCACCCCGCCCATCCGGCTGGTCACAGTGGAAGGGCCGGGGCACAAAGTCGAGGTCGGCAACGAGACCATCCTCTTTCGCCACGAGAAGACCTTCTACCACAAGGCTGGCCTTTTCGTGCGCGTCCGTGATACGATGCCGCTGGATGAGTTGAAGGCAGCAGTGCAGGCGGCTATGGGGTTCGGCGTGGAATACGTCGGGATGGACTTGTTCCTGGACGGCATCGCGGTCGAGTCGGCCTCCGGCGTGGGGCAGACTTTCCAGTCTGCTGTGCAAGCCGTGCGGGAGGTGACCGACCGGCCACTGATCCTCATCGCTGATGATCCGGCTGTCATGGAGGCCGGGGTGAAGGCCGCCGAGGATACCTGTCCACTCCTCTATGCTGCTACTCCCGACAACTGGGAACCGATGACGGCACTGGCGAAGGAAACGCAGTCTCCGCTGGCGGTGCGCACTCCCCCCCTGGAGGGGGGGGATGGAGGGGGGGGCCTGGGTGACCTGGCCGAGATGACGGAGCAGATCAAGGGCCAGGGCGTGCAAGATATGGTACTGGATCCTGGTGTGCGCGACCCCGTCGGCACGCTGGTCAGGCTGACGCAATTGCGCCGTCTGGCCCTTAAGAAGAACTTCCGACCGTTGGGTTATCCCATCATCACCTTCCCCGGCGATGGGGCGTCTGATCCGGTGGAAGAGGTCATGCTGGCCGGCCAACACATCGCCAAGTACGGTGGCTTCGTCGTTCTGGACCACTTCACTCCGGCTTCGGCCTACGCGCTGCTGGTGTTAAGGGAGAACATCTATACCAACCCGCAGGAGCCGATCCAGGTGCAGCCGGGCATCTACGAGATCAACGAACCCAAGCCGGATTCGCCGCTGATGGTGACGACCAACTTCTCTATTACCTACTTCTCCGTGGCTAACGAGGTTGACGGAAGTGGGATGCCGGGCTGGCTGCTGGTGGCCGACGCAGAAGGCATGAGTGTCCTGACTGCCTGGGCGGCCGGCAAGTTCGACGCCGAGCGCATCGCCAAATCGGTCAAGACGACCGGCATTGAGGGGAAGATCAGCCATCGCAGACTGATCATCCCCGGTCACGTGGCGGTCCTGATGGGTGAACTGGAGGAGGAACTTCCGGGCTGGGAGATCCAGGTCGGTCCGCGCGAGGCGGTGGATCTGACTGGATACCTGAAACTATGGAGTCCATAGCCGTTCGTAGCCGTTAGCAGTTAGCCGGACGGCTGAATGTGCTGATTGCTATCTGCTTCCTGCTGACGGCTAACGGCTGATTGCTGTGATGGCAACGTACAGGGTTCGGTTCTTACCCCTCGACCGCGAAGTAGAGGTTCTTGCAGGGGCGTTGATCGGCGACGCTGCCCAGCAGGCTGGGGTAGCGCTCAACATGCCATGCGGTGGTCAGGGGCGCTGCGGCCGCTGCGCGGTCATCGTCCAGGAGGGTAAGGTTCGGCGGCGTACCACGCAGCGCCTCTCCCCTGCGGACGTGGAGGCCGGTTATGCCCTGGCCTGCCAGACGGTTGTCGAGGGGGACGTTGTCGTCTTCGTGCCGCCGCAGGAGAAGATTGAGCGGCGGCTGAAGGAGGGCAAGCGGGCGGCAAGGGTCGTGTTGCCCTTCCCCTACGACCTGCACGACCAGCCGCTGCGCAAGTACTCCGTCACTCTGGAGCCGCCCTCCCTGCAAGACCAGACCGACGACTGGTCTCGCCTGCAGCGGGAACTGGCCCGCCGCTACGACCTGCGGACACCGCAGGCCTCCCTGCCGGTGCTGCGTAAGTTGGGCCGGGCGCTGCGGGAGGGGGAGTGGACGGTCACGGTAGTTGTGGAACTGGACGCCTGGGACCGCCCCGATGGTCCGCCCCGCTTGATAGACGTCCTGGCTGGGGAGCACCTGGAGAGCCTGTGGGCGGCGGCGATTGACATCGGCACGACGACCAACACCGTCTGGCTGGTGGATCTGATCAGCGGCGAGGTGATGGCCCAGAAGGCCGACTACAACGGGCAGATCGCCCGCGGCGAGGACGTCATCTCCCGCATCATCTATGCCTCCAAGGGGAACGGCCTGGAGGAGTTGCAGGGGCTGGTGATGCAGACGCTCAACCGGTTGCTGAAGCGGGCGGCGCGAGAGCGGCATATCAGCACCGACGAAATCTACAAGGTGACGGTGGCCGGTAACAGCACGATGATCCATCTCTTCGCCGGCATCCCGCCTGAATCCATCCGCCTGATGCCCTTCATCACCGCTGTCAATCAGCCGCCTCCCTTCCCGGCCCGGCTGGTCGGTCTGGGAATCAACCCCGAAGCGACGGTGGACTGTCTGCCCGGCATCGCGTCCTACGTGGGGGCTGACATCACGTCGGGCGTGGTCAGTTCCGATATGTGCGGCACCGGGGAACTGACGCTGTTCGTGGACATTGGAACTAACGGGGAAATGGTGCTGGGGGATTGCACCTGGCTCATTGCCTGCGCCTGCTCGGCGGGCCCGGCCTTCGAGGGGGCCGGGGTGGTGCACGGCATGCGTGCCACGGCGGGGGCCATCGAGGAGGTGTGGGTCAACGGCCAGACCTACGAGGCCACCTACCGCGTCATCGGCGACGAGAAGCCCCGGGGCATCTGCGGCTCCGGTCTCATCTCCCTTCTGGCGGAGATGTTCGTCACTGGGGTGATGGACAAGAGCGGCAACATCCACCTGGACCTGCCCACGGAGCGGGTACGGAAAGGGGAGCACGGGGCGGAGTACGTGGTGGCCATGGCCTGCGAGACTGCCACCGGCGAGGACATTGTCATCACAGATGTGGACATTGATAATTTGATGCGGGCCAAGGCGGCCATCTACGCTGGATTCTCCGTCCTGGCCCGCAGTGTGGGGCTGGATCTCTCCGATGTGGAGCAGGTACGCATCGGCGGGGCGTTCGGGCAGTACATCAACGTGGAGAAGGCGGTCCAGATCGGCATGCTGCCCGACATACCCTATGATCGTTTTCACTTCCTGGGCAACACCTCGGTGCGGGGGGCGTACGTGGCGCTCCTTTCGCGGGAGATGCGCCAGCGGGTAACTGAGGTGGCGAAGATGATGACCTACCTGGAACTCTCGGCGGACAATACCTTCTTCGACGAGTTCAACGCCGCGCTGTTCCTGCCGCACACGGATATGGGGAAGTTCCCCTCGGTGGCGGCGCTGTTGGAGGGGCGGTAGGGCGGAGATACGAGTCTACGAATACCTGAGAGGTTGAATTGACGACGACCATTGCACTGGCCGGCAAAGGCGGCACCGGCAAGACGACTATCGCTGCGCTCCTCATCCGCTACTTGTGCGAAGAGCGAAATGGGAGTATTCTGGCGATTGACGCCGATCCCTCTAGCAACCTCAACCTGGTGCTGGGGATGGAGGTGGAGACGACGGTTGGGGACATCCGCGAGGGTATGCTCACCCTGGTGCAGTCCAGCAGCGCGCTGGCCGGCTCTATGCCTGGCGGGATGAGCAAGCAGGAGTATCTCGATTATCAGATCCAGATGGCGCTGGTCGAGGATGATCGGGTGGACCTGCTGGCGATGGGGCGGCCCGAGGGCCCTGGCTGCTACTGCGCGGCCAATCAGATGCTGCGCGTCATTCTGGATCGCATCGCGGCCAATTACGACTACGTGGTGATGGACAACGAGGCCGGGATGGAGCATCTCAGCCGCCGCACCACCCGCGACGTGGACGTCCTGCTGCTGGTGACCGATCCCACGCAGCGGGGGCTCATCGCCGCGCAGCATATGGCGGAGATGGTGCCCGAACTGGACATTGGCGTGGGCCGTGTCTACCTGGTCGTCAACCGGCTGCGAGACCCCTCCCCTGCGAGGGGAGGGGAGATGCCCGCGTCGTTGGCTCAGGCTATCGCGCGGACTGGACTGGAGTTGTTGGGAACGGTGCCCGATGACCCGGCGATGGCCGAGTTCGAGTTCATCGGCCGGCCGCTGGTGGAACTGCCGGCGGAGACGGCGGTCTATCGGGCCGTGCGGGAGGTTGCAGAGCAGATTGTGGGAGCGAAATAAACGTGACGTGTAGGGATGATGCCACGTTTATGGCATAAATGCTACATCATCGGCGTAGTTATGAGTGAGTGTACCCGAAGATCGTTCAATAGAACAAGGAGGTAGCCAGAATGTACATAATTGCCGAGAACATCCAAATCATTTCCCCTCGGGTCAAGCGGGCCATCGCCGAGCGGGATGCAAAGTTCTTCCAGCACCTGGCGGTGTGCATGGTGGACGCCGGAGCAGACGTGGTAGACCTCAACATTGGCCCGCAGAAGAAGCACGGTTACGAGATCCTGCCCTGGCTGGCCAAAGTCGTGCAGGAAGTGGTGGACGTGCCGCTGTGCTTCGATACCACCAACCTGGCGGCCATAGAGGCGGCCTGCGAAGTGGTCACTAAAGCCCAACCCATCATCAATTCCACCTCCGCCGAGGAGGAGCGGCTGGAGAAGGTGCCGCTGGTGGCCAAGAAGTACGGCACCCGCCTCATCGCGCTTACGATGGGCAGGGGCATGATCCCGGTCAAGGCCGACGAGCGGGTCAACATCGCGCTGGAGAAATTGATCCCCCGTATGCTGGAGATTGATTTCCCCATTAGTGACTTGATTATTGACCCGCTGGTGCTGACCGTCTCCGGTACCCAGGAGTACTGCCCGGAGTGCATTGAGGCGGTGCGCACACTTAAGTACGCCTGGGATCCGCCGCCACTGACCAATGGAGGTGTCTCCAATGTCTCCAATGGTGTGCCGGCCGAGTTTCGTCCGCTGCTTAACCGCGTCTACATGGTCATGCTGATGGGGGCCGGGATTGACATGGTGATCGCCAATCCGCTTGACAAAAACATGAAAGAGTTCATCCGTATTGTAGAGGAGCGGGACGAGGACACCCCCGCTGGTCGGCTGCTGGTTAAACTCTACGACCGGGTAGCGGCGATGGAGGAACTGCAGCCCGAGGACATGGACGTGTCGGACCCGCAGCAGGCGGACATCTGGAAGACGGTGCAAATCCTGTTGAACAAGGTCATCTATGCAGATTCGTATCTGCGTTTATAGCCGTTAGCCGATAACCGTTAGCGGACAGCCGCTGACTGCTAATTGCTAACTGCTGACCGCTGATTAAGGAGAGACATGACAGCACAACTGATTGACGGCAAGGCGACGGCGACCACGATCCACGCGGAGATCAAGGCCGAGGTCGAGCGGCTCGAGACAGAACACGGCATCGTGCCGGGGCTGGCGACGGTGCTGGTGGGCGAGAATCCCGCCTCCCAGTTCTATGTGCGCTCCAAGCAGAAGCGCTGTGCCGAGGTCGGCATCCGCTCCTTCGGTCACACGCTGCCGGAAAGCGCCAGCCAGGAGGAGGTCCAGGGATTGGTGGCAGAGTTGAACAGTAACCCGGAGGTGAACGGTATCCTGGTGCAATTGCCGCTGCCGAAGCACCTGGATGAGGAGGCGGTGCTGGGAGCCATCGGGCTGGACAAAGACGTGGATGGCTTCCACCCGGTCAACATCGGGCGACTGGCGATGAAGGGGCGGGAGCCGACGTTCGCGCCCTGCATGCCGTTGGGCTGCATTGAACTGCTTGACCGGTACGGGATCAGGATCGAGGGCAAAGAAGCGGTGGTGCTGGGACCCAGTAACATCATGGGTCTGCCAGTTTCGATGCTGCTGCTGAAACGGAACGCCACGGTCACTATCTGCCATTCGCAGACGCAGAATTTGCCCGCCGTCTGCCGCCGTGCTGACATCCTCATCACGGCAATGGAGCGGCCGGAGATGGTCAAGGCGAAGTGGGCAAAGCCCGGAGCGGCGGTGATTGACACGGGCACCAATCGCGTGGACGACCCCACGGCCAAGCGGGGCTACCGGCTGGTCGGCGATGTGGAGTTCGAGGTGGTGAAAGAGGTGGTGGGGTACATCACCCCTGTACCGGGTGGCGTCGGGCCGATGACCATCGCGATGCTTCTGCAGAACACGCTCACCTCGGCCAAGCGGGCCGCAGGACTGGTGGACTGAGGTGCAGGAGGCGAGGAGCAGAAAGCAGGAGATGATATGCGAATCCAAATCTCGATTGACACGGTGCGCGGTCCTTTCGTGCGCCAGGTGGAGGAGATCAGTGGTCAGGATCTGCTGGCTTGTAATCAGTGCGGCAAGTGCAGCGCTGGCTGTCCGGTCGTGGCGGCGATGGATCTCTTGCCCAGCCAGGTCATCCGTATGGCGCAACTGGGGATGGAGGAGGTGTTGGAGAGCAACACTATCTGGATCTGTGCCTCCTGCCTGACCTGTGCCACCCGCTGCCCCAAGGGGGTGGACCTGCCCCGGTTGATGGAGGCGCTGCGCCAGATTTCATTGCGCAAGGGAGTCGCAAAACTGGACCTGAACGCCCTCCCGTCGGAATTGTTGCGGGAGGTGCCGCAATTGGCCATCGTTGGCGGGTACCGTAAGTACATGCTCTGAGGATCACGATGGGTATTCCCTACTATCCAGGGTGCACGCTCTCAACAAAAGCGAAGAACTACGACCGCTCCGGGCGGGCGGTGGCGGCGGCGCTGGGATTGGAGTTGGAGGAACTCCCCGAGTGGCAGTGCTGCGGGGCGACGTTCCCCTTGATGCTGGACGACTCGATGGCGCTGATCGCCCCGACGCGGGTGCTTTATCAGGCGCAGCAGGCCGGTGATCGTGTGGCGGTGCTGTGCGCCATCTGCTTCAATGTCCTCCGCCGCTCCCAGGCGTTGCTGAAGCGGGACCCGGAGATGTTGGAGCGCATCAACTGGTTCACCGAGCAGGAATATCACGGCGACGTGCGTGTCGTGCATTTCCTGGAGATCCTGCGGGACGACCTGGGTTGGGAGGGGCTGGCCGAGCGCGTGGTGCGTCCGCTGACCGGGTTGCGGGTCGCTCCCTACTACGGCTGTCTGCTCCTGCGCCCTTACGAGGAGATTGGCCTGGACGACCCGGAGGACCCAGTCATCCTGCACGACCTGGTGCGGGCGCTGGGGGCAGAACCGGTGGACTTCCCCTACAATATCGAGTGCTGCGGCTCCTACCTGACGGTGAAGGAGCCCCAGGTCTCCGAGACGCTCTCACAGGACGTCATCGCCTCGGCGCGGGAGCATGATGCGCAGGTCATCATCACCGCCTGCCCCCTCTGCCAGTTCAACCTGGACTATCCGCAGCGGGAGACGGAGGCCGGCCGCACCGGCAACGAGATACCGGTACTTTATTTCACTCAACTGATGGCCGTGGCACTGGGTCTGCCGGAGGAGACGTGGGGGCTTGAGGATCATTATGTGGATCCCAGGCCGCTGTTCAATGAACAATGAAACAACAGGGCAATGGACAAATGGACAGTGGACAGTCAATCAGTTGTTGTTCATTGTTCATTGTTCATTGTTCATTGATTCATTGATTCATTGTTCATTGATTCATTGTTCATTGATTCATTGTTCATTGATTCATTGTTCATTGATTCATTGTTCATTGATTCATTGTTCATTGTTCATTGATTCATTGTTCATTGATTCATTGTTAATTGGCCAAAAGAGTTGTCAAGGATTGCAATGGATTACCGGGCTTTGGTCATCGGTGCCGGAATCGGTGGGATGCAGGCTGCGTTGGACATCGCCGACAGCGGCTATGAGGTCATCCTGGTCGAGAAGGAGCCCTCCATCGGTGGGCACATGGCCCAGTTGTCGGAGACCTTCCCGACACTGGATTGCTCTCAGTGCATCCTTACCCCCCGCACAGTCGAGGTCGGCCAGCACCCCAACATCCGAATGCTAACGCTGAGCGAGGTGATGGATGTGCAAGGGGGAGTAGGGGACTTTCGGGTGAAGATACTGCGTCATCCCCGCTACGTCATTGAGGAGAAGTGCACCGCCTGCGACGACTGTGCCCAGGTCTGCCCGGTGGTGGTGCCCAATGAGTTCGACCGGGGACTGGCCGCCCGCCGTGCCATCTACATCCCCCATCCCCAGGCGGTGCCGGCGGTCTACACACTCGACCCCGACGCCTGCCTGGGCCTTTTCCCGCTGGCGTGCGGGAAGTGCGCGGAGGCGTGTGAAGCGCACGCCATTGACTACGATATGGCTCCCCAGATCGTCGAGGTGGAGGTGGGGGCCATCATCGTCGCCACGGGCTACGAACTCTACCAGGACGAGGCGGTGCAGGCCTACACTTATATGGAGCACCCCGACGTGATGGACGGGCTGGAGTTCGAGCGGCTGCTTTCCGCCTCCGGGCCGACCGGCGGTAAAATCATCCGTCCCTCTGATCGCAAGGTTCCCAAAGAGGTGGTCTTCATCCAGTGCGCCGGGTCGCGCAACCCGGAACACGGCATGCCGTACTGCTCAAAAATCTGCTGTATGTACACCGCCAAGCACGCCATTCTCTACAAGCACCGCGTCTCCGATGGGCAGGTCTACGTGTTCTACATAGACATCCGGGCCGGCGGTAAGGGATACGAGGAATTCGTCACGCGGGCGATGGAGGAGGACCGCACGGTTTACATCCGGGGGCGAGTTTCCAAGGTCTTCTCCCGCGACGGCAAAGTGATGGTGTGGGGGGTTGATACGCTGACCGGGAGCAAGGTGGAGATCGCCGCCGATATGGTGGTCGTGGTGGCGGCGATTGTCCCCTCGGAAGGCAGCCGCCGCGTTGCGGAGATGCTGGGCATCGGCGTGGACGAGTTTGGCTTCTACACCGCGTCGGACGAGGAGATGACGCCGGTGGAGAGTGGGGTGCCGGGGGTCTTCCTGGCCGGAATGTGTCTGGGGCCACAGGATATCCCGGAGACGGTGGCGCAGGCCTCCGGCGCGGCGGCCAAGGTGCTGGCACTGTTCGAGGCGGCCAAGTCAATGAACAATGAAGCAATGAACAATGAACAACTTGCGAATGGCGAATTGCGGATTGCGAGAGGCAGGGATGATTAGGGCGGCCAGACCTGGAGGGAAGAGATGCGCTTGAAATGAGCGTCAGCGGTGGCGATGTGGGAGATATTGTAGTGTTGGCAGGTGGCAACGTGAAGCGCGTCGGTGGGGAGCAACTGATATATCGGGCCTAAGGACAGAGCGGCAACGTATAGGTCGTAACCGGCCTCAAGGATGGTCAGGCCGTGAGACATCAAAGTCTGGGTGTATTGGGAGAAGTCCTGGCAAGTTCGGTAACATGTTGAGGAGAGTATTTTGTCCTTGCCCAGTCGTTTCCGCAAATATGCAGTCCTGGTTGAATTGAGTTCTTCTGCTGCTTTGGTAATCAGAACGGCGTAAAACGCTTCATTGAGGACTGCCGTGGAGGTGATTGCCTGGATCTGCTCCTCCTCGACGCGGGAGAGGAACTGAGTACAGGCTGCCTGGAAGGGTGAACCGGCCACCGCGAAGTAGGCGAAGATGTTGGCGTCAATGAATATGGCCTCATCCAGGGCGAAATCACGGAGTTTCATCGTGGACTATCTGTGCCATAGAGAGTTCGTAGTCCTCGAGTGCTTCTCTGACACTGAGAGGAGAGCGGATGAAGCCACTCATACGCTCGGTCATATTCTTGGGCCGGATGATGATGTAATGATCGCTGCGCACGACCTCCACTTCGCCCAGGTCCTGGAACGCTGCTCTTGGAATCAGCAGCCCCTCAGGGGTGAATTGAACGTTCAATACAGTTATCATATCGGTCCTCCTGATAAGATTATACCATGCTGTGGTGAACATTCCAAATAATGACGAGGCGGCCCACAAAAGGGCGCTAGCCGTGTATTGTAGAAATGCCAAGGCCGATAGAACGTTACAGGCCGATGACCTGCTGAGACAGATCATCGGCCAATGAGACCTGCGGGGGACCCCTTTAGGTGTTGGGGCCTGCCGCCGCCGAGCATACCGTCCGGTCAAGGATAGGAGCGCGTGCGGCCACCCGCAAAAATATTGTACCACATACGGGATGGGCTGTCAACAAAGCGAATTGCGAGGGGTGCGACGATTGTTCATCGGAATCTTTGCTCCTGATGCTTCGTGGCCGAGATTGAGTGAAAATCTCGTTGCCTCGAGCGGTTTTTGGGCGGATTTTCGCTCACAGAATGCCTCGTTTTTGCTTCAACAGCCGAGTTTGCAGGCCTTGCAGGCCTGCTGGCGGCCACACAACTCACTGGAATAGGTTTTTCCGACGATCAGTCGTCACTCCCAATTGCGAGGGGCGGGGATGATTGGGGCGGGCTACTACACAACCGAAGGAGGGCAACCCTGCAAGCACGAATCTTCATCACTGGTGGGACGAAGGAACGGGCCAGTGGTCACAGCAGGGCATCACCAGCAGCGTGAACATCGCCGGCAACGTGGTCACCGCGCAGGTGAGTCATCTGTCGCTTTTTGCCGTGCTGGGGGAGACACGACGGGTGTTCTTGCCGGTTGTCTTGGGGAGTCGCTAATCCGTCATCGCGCAGGAGGGGCTGGTTTTCGAGGGTTGATATGAGTCGTATCGGTGTCTTCGTCTGTCACTGCGGCATCAACATCTCTGGCACGGTGGACGTGGAGCGGGTGGCCGAGGAGATTGGCCGGCACCCGGAGGTCGTCTACGCCACGACCTATAAGTATATGTGTTCCAACCCCGGCCAGCAGTTGGTCAGAGATGCTGTTGTGGAGCACAATCTGGATGGCGTAGTCGTCGCTGCCTGTTCGCCCCTCATGCATGAGAAGACCTTCCGCCGGGCGGCGTCGGCGGTGGGATTGAACCCCTACCGCTGTGAGATGGCCAATATCCGCGAACAGTGCTCCTGGGTGCACGAACACGAGCCGGCCCGCGCCACAGAGAAGGCCAGCGAGATCGTGTGCGCCGTCGTGGAGAAGGTCATGCAGGACGAGGAACTTGAGTCGTTCCATCTGCCGCTGACGAAGCGGGCGCTGGTCATCGGGGGGGGAGTCGCCGGAATGCAGGCCGCGCTGGACATCGCCAATGCAGGCTTCCCTGTGTATCTGATCGAGCGGGAGGCTCGCCTGGGTGGCAAGATGGCTCGGCTTAGCGGGACTTATCTCAACTTCACTGCCGCGCCGGACCTGCTGAAGCGCAGGATTGAGCAAGTCCTCAATCACCCGCATATTGAGGTATTGACGAGTGCGCAGGTGGTGGAGGTTGAAGGGTACGTGGGGAATTTTGAGGTGACGGTAGAGAGTACACAAGTAGACAAGGAAACAAGGAAACAAGAGGAGGAAGACTTGTCTACTGATTCTATGTTTGACATTGGTGCTATCGTGGTGGCGACGGGCTGGGACCCCTACCCGCTGGAGCGCCTGCCTGAATATGGCGGTGGGGAGATCCCAGACGTTGTAGACGGACTGACATTCGAGGGGATGTTACGAGAGTATTCTCCCGGCCAGGAAATCCGCAATCCGCAATCCGCAATCCGCAATTCCGCTGGGGGGGGTATCCGGCGTCCTTCCGATGGCCGGACGCCCCGCGAGGTGGTCTTCGTCCAGTGCGCCGGCTCCCGTGACCCGGAGCGGGGGGTGCCCTACTGCTCCAAGGTCTGTTGCATGTACGTCGCCAAGCAGGCGATGATGTTTAAGGAGCGCGTGCCGGAGGGTCAGGCTTACGTCTTTTACATTGACATCCGCTCGGCGGGCAAGGGATACGACGAGTATGTCCAGCGGGCGATGGAGGAGCAAGATATCCTGTACTTACGGGGCAAGGTGAGCAAGATCTTCAGCGATGGGGATAAGGTGATCGTGTGGGGGGCCGACACGCTGAGTGGCAGGACTGTGGAGGTGGCGGCCGACCTGGTGGTGCTGGCGACGCCGATGACGCCCAGCCATCAGGCGTTTGAATTGGCCAGGACGCTGCGCATTGGTATAGATCAGAACGGCTTTTTCAGCGAAGCACACCCCAAGTTGCGCCCGATCGAGAGCCTGACGGCGGGGGTGTTCCTGGCCGGGGCGGCCCAGGGGCCGAAGGACATCCCGGAGACAGTGTCGCAGGCCTCAGGCGCGGCGGCCAAGGTGCTGAAATTGTTCTCGCAAGACGAGATGACCCAGGAGCCGATGGTGGCTTGCGTCATCGAGGAGTTATGCTCCGGGTGTGGTGTGTGTGTGGAGGCGTGTCCCTACGATGCGCGCTCGATCCATCCCGTGTGGCACGTTGCCACCGTCAACGCGGCGCTGTGCCAGAACTGCGGGGCCTGCGTGGTGGCCTGTCCCAACAAGGCCAGCCAGATACACAATTGGACGCTGGCGCAGATTCTGGCGATGGCGGATGTGGTGGTGTAGCGTCATTACGCTACAGCGTCAAGCGGCGAAGGAGAGAGTGGAGCGTCGTGGCAGACTGTGCAAGGAGAGGCGGATGCAGCGTGACGTTTTCTTGATCCTCATTAGTGGCGCTATATCACTTGCGAGCGCTGTCGTGACAACGCTGCTACAAGACTATTTGCAGACGCGCAAGCAACGGCGGCAGTGGGGGCGTGAAGATGCCTTGCGGCGTGAGGCGGAACTTCGAGGTGATCCGTCAGAAATCCACGCACTTGAACGGAGGCTTGAATCGCATGCTCTAGAGGAGACAAAGAAACTGGGTTACTTCCTTGCAGAGGGTGGAGGGGAGTGGCCCGTCGCCTCCCGCGCTGTGGCTTGGGGCCCTCTGATAGTCGCTGTTGTTCTCTGTGTTGCTATACTGGCTGTAGTGATCCACTTTGGCTTGTTGCCATTGCTGCGGTTTCTGGCCACATTGCCTGTCTGGATGTTAGCATTAGGAGCAGTGATTCTGATCAACGTGGTAGATATCGTCTTTTTGCGTCTTTGGGTGCGGCACCGTAAGGGACAACGGATTGTGGCTCGCCTTATTGAACTGTATCCCGGGATTGATGAATGTCTGTATACACCTCATGGACGTCCAGTAAGAAGAAATCAAAGGTAGCAGTACGGCCAACTGCTCGAAGGGGCGTCACATGGGACTTGATTGGTGGGGAGTCAGGCGTAGACAAGTTCGAGGTTGGCGGATCGTACCTGAGAGACGATGTGCTGGAAGCGAGTCACGTCTTCCCTGAGGCGCTCGAAGACCAGGTTCTTTTCCAAACGATTCAGTATATCATCAACCTGAGTGGCGACTTCGCCGGTGAGGAGGCGCTTGCCGCAGTCAGCGCATACCCAGGCGGGGACATCTTTGATCTGGAGAGTAATGCCGTCACGCTCATAGGTAAGCGTGATCCGCTCCCAATTCATTACTCCGCCACATTCAGGACACTGGCTACTCATCATTGTTAGATTTTAACTCAAAGCAGGGAGATTGACAAACTATGGAGACCTCCTTTCTCGAACAGGTAAACAGCCTCAGCGGGCAAACCATACAATTGTGTTACCACTGTCACAAGTGCACCGCCGGCTGCCCGGCCGCTTTTGCGATGGAGTACGGGCCGGATCGCATCTTGCGCCTGATCCAGTTCGGGCAGCGAGAACGGTTACTCTCCAGCCGGGACATCTGGCTCTGTCTGGAGTGCGAGATGTGCGGCGCGCATTGTCCCAACGAGATTGACATTGGTGAAGTGATGATTGCACTCAAGGAAGTGGCGGAAGAGACGGGCTACCGGGTGGAGGACTGCCAGCAATTGCGGGAACTCCTGGCCGATTACCTGGTGCAGCGGCCGGAGGCGGTGATTGACGACCGGCTGTGCACGGGCATCGGACGCCTCAATAGCCTGAGCCAGACCATCACGACCGCGCACAATATCAGCGGCGACGATAACACCGACCGGCTGATCTGGAGCCAGAACCTGGAGCGTATCCCACCTGGACTGGAGGGCAAACAGGGGGCTGAGATCGTTTACTTCGTCGGCTGTGTCGCGTCTTTCTTCCCCCGCAGTTATCGCGTGCCCCAGGCATTGACCTCAATCCTGGATGCGAGCGGCCTTGATTTCACCACGTTGGGAGGGCAAGAGTGGTGCTGCGGCTATCCCCTGCTGTCAATGGGGCGATTGGAGCAGGCCAGGACGCTGATCCAGCACAACGTCACCCAGGTCAAGGAACTCGGCGCTTCCCGCGTCGTCTTCGCCTGTCCCTCCTGCTATCACATGTGGAAGTTCGTCTATCCAGAAGTTCTGGGGGAGGAGATTGGCCTGGAGGTGCTGCACGCCACGGAGTTGCTGGATGAATTGATTACCCAGGGGGCCATCGAACTAGGGGAAATGGACCTGCGGGTGACCTATCACGATCCGTGTGACCTGGGGCGCAAGAGCAACGTCTTCGAACCGCCGCGCCGGGTATTGCAGGGCATCCCCGGTCTCACCTTTGTGGAGATGAGTAGTTCTGGGCACATCTCCGAGTGCTGCGGCGGCGGGGGCAACCTGGAGAGTTTCGACCCGGACGTCGTCTCCGAGGTGTCGCTGCGCCGGATTGACCGGGCCTGCGAGATTGAGGCCCAGGTCATCACCTCCGCCTGCCAGCAATGCGAGCGCACGCTGATGGCGGCTGCGCGCCGGCACGAGGAAGCCCGTCGTGCGCGCATGCGCGTGATGGATGTGGTAGAGTTGGTGTGGAAAGCGATGCAGACAGTTAAGTCAGAGTGAATTCAGAGTGAATGTGGAGGTGAGGGCATGGCAGATGTCTGGGAACAACTAGCGCGTTATCGCCACGTGAAAACTCTACCCAACGGCGCTCGGCTGTTGCTGCGCCCGCTGTCGAAGGCAGACAAAGAAGGTCTGGTAGATCTGTTCGCCCGGGCGACGGAGGAGGACCTGGAGTACTTTCGCAGCGATGCTGGCGACAGGGCTGTGGTTGAAAGTTGGGTGGATAATCTGGATCTGAAGCGCGTCTTCCCGCTGGTGGCCGTCGTGGATGGCAAGATCGTGGGGGATGCCACGCTGCACTTCGGCGAACGGTATCACCGTCACATTGCCTGGGTGCGCATCTTCCTCGACCGCGCCCACCGTCGTCAGGGCATCGGCATGCTGATGCTGCGCCGCCTGATTGACATTGCCCGGCGGGTGGGGTTGCAGCAACTGTACGCCGAAATCGTGACCACCCAACCGCAGGTCATCAAGGCGTTTGAGGACCTGGGCTACCGGCACGAGGTCACACTGCGGGACTATTTCCTCACCAGCGACGGGGAAACTCTCGACATGGCGGTGCTGGTGCTACGCCTGGTTGACCATTCGGGGGAGTTTTAGGGGGCCGACCTGAGCGCGGGGAGCGCGGTCTGGGGTCCCCGCAGAGGGGCACGTGACGTAGACGCGAAAGTGTGAGGAACTGCATGGCAGACAACAGCAGATTAGCGAGGAGTAGCAGCGTTCTCGTGGTCGGTGCTGGCATCGGTGGAATGCAGTCGGCGCTGCTCCTGGCCGAGGTGGGATACAGGGTCTATCTGTTGGACAGCGCTCCTGGCATCGGCGGCTCGATGCACTTGCTGGACTGCACCTTCCCCACCGATTCCTGTGGCCTCTGTCTCATGCTGCCCGGCCGGGCGGCCTATTGTCCGAGCATCGAATGCGATCTGCACCGGCACATTGAGATCCTCTCCTATGCCGAAGTGGAAGGTCTGGAGGGGGAACTTGGAGCCTTCACCGTATCAATCCGCCACAAGCCGCGCTACGTGAATTTGGAGAAATGCAATAACTGCACTCTCTGTACCCACGTCTGTCCAGAAGAGAGGCCGAGACAGTACGAAGGTGATCTGGCCAGGCAGAAGGCAATCTACCGTCCACCGTTGCGAGCTGTGCCCGGTGGTTACGTGATTGACATGGATTATTGCACCCGCTGCGGCAAATGCGTTGAGGTCTGCCCCAGCAGGGCCATTGACTTGGATATGGAGGAAAGCCACTCACAGATCGAGGTGGGGGCGCTTATCCTCAGCCCAGGCTTTGAGCCTTTCGATGCCAGGCTCAAGAGTGAATACGGCTACGGTATGTACGCGAATGTGCTGACCAGTATCCAGTTTGAGCGGATGATCAGCCCATCTGGGTCTACTCAAGCCACCATCGTGCGCCCTTCTGACGGCGAGACGCCCGAACGTCTGGCTTTCATCCAGTGTGTCGGCTCGCGGGACGAGTCCATCGGCCGGGGCTATTGTTCCTCAGTTTGTTGTATGTACACAGCCAAGCAATCTGGCGTGGCTAAGGATCTTTTGCCTGACCTTGACGTGACCGTTTTCTGTATGGACGTCCGTTCCTCCGGCAAGGGATACGAGCGATACATTGAACGGGTCAAGGCGGAGCAGGGCGTGCACTATGTGCGCAGTATGGTCAGTGCGGTCACAGAGGTGCCGGGGACGGGAAGAATGCGGCTCAAGTACGCCACCCCCGACGGCAAGAGCGTCGAGGAGGAGTTTGATCTGGTAGTCCTGTCGGTGGGGCTGGGGCCGCCGGAGGGGACTCAGGAACTGGCGGAGCGGCTGGGGTTGGAGTTGAACGAATACGGCTTCGCCGAGCCACCTCCCTTCGAGCCGGGGCGGACGACGCGGCCGGGCATCTTCGTTGCGGGGGCGTTCAGCGAGCCGAAGGACATCCCGGAGACGGTGGTTGAGGCTTCGTGCGCGGCGGCCCAGGCCTCGGCATTGCTGGGTGATGTGCGCGGCACGCTGACGGAGGAGCGCGTCTGGCCAGAGGAGCGCGACGTCAGCAGGGAGCCGCCGCGGGTGGGGGTCTTCATCTGCCGGTGCGGCCTCGACGCCGACGAGGCGATGGATGTGCCACAGGTGGTCCGGTACGCCACGATGTTGCCACGTGTACTCTATGCCGAGGACGGTCTCTACGCCTGCTCAGAGGATGGGCGGGCCAGGATGCAGGAGCAGATCGAGAAGCACGGCCTCAACCGAGTAGTGGTGGCCTCGGGTGCGCCACGCATCCACGAAGGGCTGTTCCAGGAGACAATTCGCGGGGCTGGGCTGAACCCGCATCTGTTCGAGATGGCCAATATCCGCGAGCAGGACTGGTGGGTGCACAAGGATGATCACGGAAGGGCGACGGAGAAGGCGAAGGAACTGGTGGCGATGGCGGTGGCGAAGGCGCGGAAACTGCGCTCCATCGAGCGCGCCACCTTCGGGATAGATCACCGCGCGTTGGTCATCGGCGGCGGGCTGGCGGGGATGACGGCGGCGCTCTCCATCGCCGAGCAGGGCTTTGGGGTGACGCTGGTCGAGCGGGAAGCCGAATTGGGTGGCAACCTGCGC